>JAEEGJ010006074.1_pt1 | contig 36812 bp, 32 predicted proteins | sample 8958761 | NCBI WGS metagenome assembly JAEEGJ01 (sample SAMN16246546, study PRJNA631951) | gut metagenome | biome: gut microbiome; feature: rumen; material: RS-attached | host: Bos | place: Iran: Karaj | collected 2018-10
AGCCATAACAAACTTTGATATAAGTCTGCTATGGCTGGGGGGGGGGCAGAACAACAACCTATGCGCCCTGTTTTCTTTCCTCATTATGAATTCCTACTATATTATTATCCAGAATCCGTTTTACTTCATTGATATATATTTTTTCTATGTTATTGAAGACTTCGCCTTTCTTAATAATATATCCAATGTTCATAACTACATTGTGATTATTATTATCTTCTAAGAAAGGTATAACCTTGTAATCGTCTCCGTTTAACTCTTCACATACTATTCCTGAGCATAAAGTATACCCTTTTACTCCTATCATAAGATTAAGCATAGTCGCTCTGTCATTGGCTTTAATGACTCTGCTGTAGTCCCTGTCACTAAGTATTTCCTCTGCCAGGTACGTTGATCCATGCTCTCCCTGTTCAAAAGAAAGACATGGATAAGGAGCAAGCTCTTCAAAGCTGATAGTTTCTTTATCCGCAAGAGGATGCGTATTATGAACATATACATATGCCTTGCATTTTCCTACGCTATGGAACTCCAGTCCGTTCTCATAAAGAAGCTTATTGATAAGATTCTTGTTAAATGAGCTTTGGAATATGATTCCTATATTGCTTCGACCAGTAGCCACATCAGTTATAACTTCATATGTCTTGGTCTCTCTTATGGCAAACTCATAATTCAAAGTATCAAACTGATTTATAGTATCAACAAAAGCTTTTACAGCAAAAGAATAATGCTGTGTTGATACGGAGAACTTCTGTTTAAGCTTTGATATATCGCTGTAGTCATCCATAAGAAGTTCATACTGCTGATACAAGTGTCTAGACTTATCAAGGAAATCTGCTCCTTCATTGGTAACATAAACACCCTTGCTGTTTCGAGAGAATATCTTGATGCCAAGCTCATTTTCAAGTTCTTTAATTGCGCTGGTTAGTGTTGGCTGAGAAATGAACAATCTTTCTGCAGCCTTGTTCATGGAACCGGTCTCAGCCACCTTTATTGCGTAAAAAATCTGTTGTAATGTCATATATATTCTCCTTTCCAGCAATGCTCTTAAAGAACCTTTTGCTATCTTTACACTGATTATATACTATTACCTACTCGATTGGTAGGTATAATTATAAAAAAAATTTATAACCTCTCGAAACTATATTTTTATTTCGTTTTCTTCATAATGATTACAAGCAATATAATGTCCATCTTCAACCTTTGACAGCGGTTGTTTGTCACATATACAGCCATTTTCTTTAGCATACTCACATCTAAGACCGAAACGACATCCTTCCGGAAGGTCCAGAATACTTGGTATATCTTCAAACTTAAATGTTTCCTTTTTTATTTCGCCAGGATCACTTTTGGTTCTTGATGCCAAAAGCAGCCTTGTATATGGATGAAGAGGTTTATCAAATATCTTTTGGGTATCACCAAATTCAACAACAGTTCCAAGATACATAACAAGCACCCTGTCACATATATTCTTAACTACACGAAGGTCGTGAGATATGAATAGTATGGCAATATGAAGTTTCTTTCGAAGATAAAGAAGCAAATTAAGGATATCTGTCTGTATAGATACATCAAGGGCTGCAACAGCTTCGTCAGCAATTATTATCTTTGGCTTAACTATAAGCGCTCTTACAATTGCAAATCTCTGTAACTGACCACCTGATAACTGCCCTGGATACTTTGAGGCCATCTCTTCAGTAAGTCCAGTATATTCATATAGCTGAGCAAGGTCTTTTTTGAATTCTTCTGACTTTATCTTATGAACTCTTGCTGTCTCATATAATGAGTGCTTTATGGTATATCTTGGATTAAAAGATGCAAGAGGATTTTGAAATATCATCTGTATCTTCTCTGACATCTCTCCTCTTGATATCTCTTCTATAGGCTTACCATCAATAATAATTTTCCCGCTTCTATTATTAATAACTTTTAGAATACCTCTGCTTAGTGTTGTCTTACCGCATCCGCTTTCGCCAACTATACCAAGGATTTCATCGTCCTCCAAAGAAAAGCTAACATTATCAATTACTTCTATTGGTTTATTTTTATTCTTTTTATTTTTAAATGCTATCTGAAGATCTTTTACTTCAAGAAGTGACATATCGTTCCATTCCTTTCTTCAAGGATATTTATGCCTGCTTATTTAGCAGCATAGCTTCTCTTTCTTCCGGTGTGTAATTACATACATAGCCATGTCCTTCATAATCACCAAGTACCGGTGGTGCCTGCCTGCGGCATAGGTCTGTAGCATACTTACATCTATCCTGATATACACAGCCCACTCTCTTCTCAGTGATGTCATATGGCTTACCCTGAGCCTTTGGAAGAGATTCTATGTTGTCATCTTTATTAACCTCATAACCCTTTTTAAGGTTATTAATTAGGTGTTCAGTATATGGATGAAGTGGCTTATGGAATATCTCATCAACCAGACCACACTCGACTACAAAACCTCCAAACATAACAGTAACGCTGTCACATATTTCCGCAACTACACCGAAATTATGAGTAATACAGAGAATAGATATATTCTTCTCATCTCGTATCTTCTTTAATATCTCAAGAACTCTGGCCTGCATAGTTACATCAAGAGCTGTTGTTGCTTCATCCGCTATAAGTATCTCAGGATCAGCAGATATCATCATAGCAATCATAGCTCTTTGAAGCATACCGCCGGAAAATTCATAAGGATATTGCTTTGCTCTCTTTTCAGCAGGTGTTACACCTACTGCATCTAACAAACTGATACACTTGTCCCAGGCTTCCTGCTTATTACATCCTGTATGAAGCCTGATCATCTCACATATCTGCTGCCCTACAGTATAGAGATTATCAAATGCTGACATAGAGTGTTGAAATATATAGGCAATATCATTGCCTCGGATACTTCGCATCTCATTTTCCGATAATTCCAGTATATTCTTTCCCTTGTAGATAACTTCTCCGCTATACTCTGTATGCTCGTTATCATGAAGCTTGAGAATAGACTTGGCTGTAACGCTTTTGCCGCATCCACTTTCTCCAACTATACCTCTTATTTCTCCCGGACGAAGGTCAAGATTAAGCCCTCTGACAGCCTCGCCTACGCCTTTTTCAGTCATGATTTTAACAGTTAGATTTTTTATATGAAGACGTTTTTCATCTGTCATGCTGCTTTCCTTCTTTGTCTTTCTTCGTATCTTTTTTTGAGTCTGTTATACTTTCTAAAACTGATAACAGAACGCAACTTTGGATCTATATATCCCATAACTTCATTACTTAAAAGGTTAAGAGATATAACTACAACTATAATCAATGTTCCAGGTACTATTGCCTGTATAGGATTGGAAGTTAAAAACTGCTGTGCATCCGAAAGCATATAACCCCAATCTGACTGAGGTGCCTGAACACCAAGTCCTAAAAAGCTTAAGCCAGCCAGATCCAGTATGGCATAGGCAAGATCTAATGTAAGCTCTGCCATAAGAGTAGGAATACAATTAGGCAGAATATGTAAGGTTATGATTCTAAAGTTTGAATATCCAAGTACCTTTGATGCTTCAACATAGTTCTTGTTCTTTTCTATCATGGTTACAGATCTGGTAAGTCTGGATATCATAGGAATATATATAATACCTATAGCTATGATTCCTGCTTTTATACCTCTACCTGTAAAACTCATAATCATAAATGCCAGAAGAATAGATGGAACTCCAAGAATAATATTCCAGATGTTCATAATGATTCCATCAATCTTCTTACCATAGTAGCCGCATATAAGTCCGGCAGGTACGCCTATAACTACAGATATAAGTACTACCAGGAAGGCACTGACAAGAGTTGTTCTTCCTCCGTAGAGTATTCTTGAAAAAATATCTCTTCCAACCTTATCTGTTCCGAATATATGCTGGGCTGACATGCCCTGTAACTTATTCTTGATATCAAGCTTTTCAGGTGGATATGGAGCAATTACCCCTGCAAATATAGTAGCTAAAAGCACAATCAAAAGTATGGAACTTGTGATAATAAAGGTTGCCGTAAACAGACTATTCTTTTTTTCAAAACCAGTTTTCATATGTGTCTTATAGTCCTTTCCTTAATTTATGCAACCTGTTCCTGTCTGATTCTTGGATCTATAACAGCATATAACGCATCAACTACAAGGTTAGCCAGCTGGAATACAACTATAACTATAATTGATACACCCTGGATAACTGCGGTATCTCCAACTAATACTGCCTGTACAAGAAGCTGCCCTAGTCCATTAAGTGAGAATATGGACTCTACAAGTACTGCACCTACAATCAAACTTCCAAACTGCATAGCAGCTATAGTCATTACCGGTATTATTCCATTCTTTAATGCATGCTTATAGATAATAACTCTTTCAGGAAGGCCTTTTGCTCGAAGGGTAATAATATACTCAGAGCTTAATTGTTCAATCATAGAACTTCTTGTCACTCTTGTAACAAGAGCTATCTGATGAATGGCCATAATAACTATTGGCAAAGATAATCTTTCAACATAATCAGCTTTGGTCTTTAAACTTCCGGTAAATGCTATATTAGGAAAATTCTTACTGATATAGAGAATAATCAGCATACCGAGGAAGAATACAGGAACTGAAAAGAAGAAAACTGTTATAGCAGAGATAATCTTATCTGTAATATGATTCTTCTTTACTGCAGACCATATACCAAGTAACACGCCAAGTATCTGTGCAATGACAAAACTTATAACTGATATATATATAGTAGGAATACAATATGTCTTAATAAGCTTTATAACCGGAACCTTATATTTGACACTTTCTCCAAAGTTTCCAACTACGATATTCTTTAGCCAATAGAGATACTGAACAACCACAGGTTTATCAAGTCCGTATCTTTCCATCCTTTCTGCCAGCGCCTCCTCAGAGAGGTGTCCCCCTCCGAGAGTTGCCAGAACCGGATTCATACCGGATATTTTTACCAATGTAAATATTCCGATTGATGCGACTACAAGTACTAGTATTAAATTGAGTAACTTCTTAATCAGGTATTTTGCCATACTAATTTACTTTGCCTTCTTAATATTCTTTGTGTAGATGTTATATAAAAGCATAGTTGAGAACTGATAATCAACACGCTTGCTTGTTGCAAATACTTTGTAGTGGTTATATACAGGAGCATATGGAATATCTTCAGCTAAGATATCAAGTGCATCCTTAAGTACAGGGATTCTTTCTTCAGGTGTTGCAGCACTGTTCTGCTCATCGATAAGCTTATCAAAGTCCTTATTCTTGTATTCTGCCCAGTTAGAACCACCGGCTACATTGTTTGTTGAGTAGTACATAGGTGTGATAGTACCGATTGGATCAGGATAATCTGAGCCCCAGTATGTAAGGAAGAGCTCGTATTCTCTTGTTTCAGAACCACCGTATCTAAGTGTGCTGTATTCTGAACTGTCGATACCTTCAAGTGTTACGTTGATTCCTACTTCTGCAAGATTCTGCTGAATGTATAAAGATACATCTTCTGAAGTTGAATCGCTTGCTACATACTTAAGCTGAACATCGAAACCATCTGGATATCCTGCCTCAGCAAGAAGCTCTTTTGCCTTTTCAGGATCATAGCTGTAAGCATTTTCCTTATCAAAATAATCACCCCAGATATCCGGATAAGCGTTTGAAATATTACTACTAAAGAGCTGGCTCTTACCAATCGAAGCATAGTCGGCTCCGATGATGTCATTAAGGATAGTTTCCTTATCCACTGCGTATGCAATAGCCTGTCTTACTTTTTTATCAGAAAGCTTATCTACAGTTGTGTTAAATGAGATAAATGTACTTCCCAGATAGTCAGTAGCTTGGATATTAACTATATCCTTAGACTTAAGTTCCTTTGCTGCATCAAGAGATAATGCCTGTGTAAGATCAATCTGACCTGACTCAAGGGCTGCCTTAACAACTGACTGGTCTGGAATACTTAAGAACTTTAATTTCTTAAAATCGACTTCTGTTTCAGCCTTGTTCCAATAGTCCTCGTTATATTCAAGATCTATCTCTGCTGTATCCCATGATGTGATTACATATGGACCTGAACCGATAAATCCACCTTCGCTTGTACCATAACCGTCCTTATGTGCCTCATAGTAATCCTTGCTGATAACATTGCCTGCAGGTGTTGCTAGAGTGTACTGCCAAGAAGCATCAGGCTGAGAAAGCTTAACGGTCACCTCATAATCTCCAGTTTTCTCAATAGACTCTACATTTTCAAACATCCAGCCAAGCTGTGATGCATTGTCAGGATCAAGATGTCTGTTAAGTGAGAACTCAACGTCTTCAGCATCAAGTGGTGTGCCATCTGAGAAAACTACATCTTCTCTGATTTCATAAACATATGTTGTGTCATCTGGATGAGTGTATGATGATACTAAGAATGGCTGTACCTCTGAGTTCTCATCATAGTAGAACAGTCCCTCTGTAACTGAATTCACCAGAATATCAATCTCAGTACCATAAGCTACCAGAGTATCTACAGTATTAAAATCGATACTTACTGCTATATTTAAAGTGTCATCATCTGCCTGAGCCGGAACAGCTTCCTGCGATGAACTTGATGTAGCACCGCCGGCAGATACTTTTGTAGCATCATCTTTCTTATCACCGCAGCCTGCAGTTGATATAACCAGGGATGATAGTAACAATCCCGTTATAATTCTTCTAAATAATTTATTTTTCATAACATAATCCTCTTTCTTCTATATATATTACTTATATCTGATCTCTATAGGTCCATTAGCTCCGCCTATGTAAAGTGGGTAATCCTTTTCAGGTACATAGTGTTCGCCTTCTTTATACTTAGGCTCAGATAAATCTGTAAATAATGTTCCACATCCGCCAAATGGTTCTGCTGATGTATCACGCGGTACTTCAAGATTAAGAAGTCCCTGTGTCAGATCTACGTGTGTAAGTACATCGCGGTATACAACTTCAGGTTCAAACTTATCCCATGTATCTTCAGGTGTAAGTGTGAAGTCGTTCATATCCTGCATAGTAATTGTAGGAATACCAAGCCTCTGGAATGCACCAGTTACACACACTGCCCAAATCTGAGCCTTAGGAAGAACAACTGGTGGAATCTTGTACTTAAGCTGTGTAAGCGCTGTAAGTGGCCATACTACTGCGTTGTCTGATACAGCTGTCTCCTTAAATGAATCTGCCTTACCATCTCCGATATGATCAAGCCAGATTAGTGCATCAAGCTTATCTGTAAGTGTCTTATTTCTATCAATAACTGATATAGCAGTCTGACAGCAGTTACCCCATACATGGAAGCTGTCGAAGAAGAAAAGTATCGATTTCTTTCTCTGCTCTACTGGTATCTCTGAGAAGTGCTTTGCAATACCGAGTGCACCAACTACACCGATTGTGTCACATACAGCTCCTTCAAATGCTGTACAGCTGTGTGCTGCAACTGCAAGTGTTCTGTCTTCAACACCTGGAAGTAATCCAAGTACGATATTAGTTGTTGATACCTTACGAACTCCTTTAATAACAAGATGTCCCTCAACCTTACCCTTTGCTAAGAATGATTTAATCTCTTCAGCATCAGGTCTTCCGATATTAAGTACAGGAATTGTAAATTCGTGATTTTCTCCTACTTCAGCAGGTCCCCATACATTGCTTCCACCGATTGGTTTAATACCAGGCTCGAGAAGCTTAATGGTATTGCCCGGTGTATCTGTAAAGTATCCGATAAGACCAGCTACACCGTGTGCATATGCCAGATCATATAAGTGAAGGATTGTATATCTTTCTCTTTCAGCACAAGGTCCTTCATGCTCTGGAATAGTACCAAGATTAATAAGTGCTATCTTTCCTTTTACATCTTCTTTAAGATTCTGGTAATCTTCTTCAAAACCTCTTCCGATATCTACGATATCCGCTGTTACATCACCAAAACCTACATTGTTTTCTGGGAATGAGATGTACTTCTTTCCTACCGGAGTTGTTATTTCAAAGCTCCATTCATGGAAGAATACTCCGTTGAAGTTAATTGGTTCCTTCCATGTCTTAATTCCAAATGACTGAAGTTTTTCTTCTATATAGTCATTGGTTTTATCCATTGAATAAGTTCCAGGTACTCTCGGTGCGAAATCACTTAACTCTCTGCCCCACTTATAAAGTTCATCTGCAGTTAAAGAGGTTTCTGTGATTCCCTTATTAAATGAATCATATAGTTTGTCAAAATTCTCTAATTTCTTGTCTGTATGATTTTGGATAAGATCATACAGCTTCTTATAATCTTCTTTTGTAAGATTATGTTCCTTGGCTGTTAATGGTTTTAAAGAATCGATTTCTTTTTCAAAATCGTCATAATACTTATCATACTGACCAAGGACTCTTGTCTGTTCTTCATCAAACTTACCTTTTTTCTTAAAGCTGTTTATAAGACTGTTAAAATCTCCTAATGCTCCCATTTTTTCATGCCTCCTAAAGATGTTATAAATATTTTTGATAAGGTGAATTATAGAAAAAGGTTATAAGTTTGAGAAATAGTTATATTTTATTCTTAGGTATAAAAGAAATTTATAAGTAGGCAAATCCTTTATAAATAAAAGCTTTTACGAGAATGGTCCTTATAAATTTCACAAAATATAAGCTAAAATTTAACGGTTGTTATAAATAAAATTGTTCATATTTTGAACTATTAACCATGAGAAAAAGTATCTTTATGAGATATTCTTTTTAGGTATATCTGGTCACCATAATCTTTTTCTCCAGGCACTCCTATAGCGTCAGCTCTACAATGCTGGCAGTGCCTAAATACATCTATATATTTCTCTGCCTTTTGTCTTGCGCCATCAATTTGTGCGCATGTTGGTGCAGGAACGTCCTTAAGTTCAAACTGCGGAATAAGCGGAATGATGTTATATATACTTGCACCGCACTCTTTTACAGTTTTTGCTATTGTTTCAATATGCTCATCATTTATACCTGGAACAAGCACAGTATTAACCTTTACAGTTATTCCTGCTGCAGCAACCTTCTTTATACCCTCAAGCTGGTTATATATAAGTATCTTTGCCCCTTCTACTCCGCTAATGTACTGCCCTTTATACCTGATACCGGTATTGAGCTTTGCTTCTATCTCCGGGTCAACAGCATTAACCGTAACTGTTAGTGAATCTATGCCAACTTTGATAACCTCCTCGGCTTTTTCGTTAAGCAAAAGCCCGTTGGTACTCATACACTTAATTAGATCCGGATATTTTTCCTTAACAAGTTCAAAGGTAATTAAGGCATAATCAGTTGCCAAAGTATCTCCAGGTCCAGCTATTCCTACTACCTTTATGTCACTGCAAAGTTTTAAAGACTTATCAATTACTTCTATAGCTTCATCAGGAGTAATAACCTGAGACGTTACACCTGGCCTATCCTCATAATCATTAATCTGTCTGTCACAGAATCTGCATTCTATATTGCAACCAGGACTTACAGGAAGATGAATACGACCTGTAGTCCCTTTCTTACCAAGAGCAAAACAAGGGTGGCTATATCTTAATTCGTCAATGCTCTTTGCCATTTGTCTACCTCATATAGCCTGTTCTCGCTAATCTTATCCAGTACATCATCGATCTGAGAGAATGATTCATATAGTACGTATCCTTTATTCTCTACTATTCTTGATGCACCTTCTCCAATTCGGCTTATAATGATTGCGCCAATATCCTTCAAAGTTTCAAATACATTAGTAAATGCATCTTTGTTAGAATGGCACTCACACTGTGTTTCCAAAAATCTTTTTTCTATAAGCTCATATGAACTGTCTTTTCCATCAAACTCATAGATATAGTATTTTCTAGCATGACCAAAATGTTGGTCTACATATTCGCCACTAAAGCTTCCAATTGCTACTCTATATTTCATAATGGAACCCTCCATCTATATTCTGTAATCGTCCTTTATACTATCCATAAGTCCGTACTCAATAAGTATCTCTTCAAGTCTTTCCTGAGAAATTGGAGTTGGAATTACGAAGTTAGTATTCTCCTCAATAGCCTTTGCAAGTGCTCTATATTCATCTGCCTGTTTACTCTGTGGTTCGTATTCGATAACTGTCTTCTTATGAATCTCTGCTCTCTGAACCACATTATCTCTAGGAACAAAGTGAATCATCTGAGTACCAAGTTCCTTTGCAAATGCTCTTACAAGTTCTACTTCTCTATCTACATTACGGCTGTTACAGATAATACCGCCAAGTCTTACTCCGCCTGTCTTTGCATATCTGGCAATACCTTTTGAGATGTTATTTGCTGCATATAGTGCCATCATCTCACCACTTGCAACAATATATATTTCCTGCGCTTTACCTTCTCTGATAGGCATCGCGAAACCACCACATACAACGTCACCAAGAACGTCATAGAATACATAATCAAGATCATCTGTGTATGCTCCTAATCTCTCAAGAAGGCCTATAGAAGTGATAATACCTCTACCTGCACATCCAACACCTGGTTCAGGTCCACCAGACTCAACACATCTTACTCCCTTGAAACCTTCCTTCATGATTGCACCAAGGTCTACATCTTCACCTTCTTCTCGAAGGGTATCAAGTACAGTCTTCTGTGCAAGTCCGCCAAGCATAAGTCTTGTAGAATCCGCTTTTGGGTCACAACCAACTATCATTACATTTTTACCAGCATCAAGAAGTCCTGCTGTAAGATTCTGTGTTGTTGTTGATTTTCCAATACCACCCTTTCCATATATTGCTATCTGTCTTATTTTCTTTTCGCTCATTTTTCATAATCTCCTCTTATATAACTTATTCGTAAGTTGCTAATGCAGCATTGTATATATCTTCTATAACGTGAAGTCCTCCGGTATAACCTGCCCAGTTGGTACTAAGAGTTAATCTGTACTGGGCTGGAACCGCACCTGCTACGAAATCACAGTCAATCTTTGCTGCTATCTCTCTGTCCCATCCGCTGCCAATAAGAACTCCTCGTCCTTCATGGTTTAGATTCTGAAGGTCTATCTGTGCCTGTCCTGCATCTGGATTAAATGTAACCGGTATATCTCTCTTAGTAGATATAGAAGCCAGGTCATCTATAACCTGCTGCTGATATTTAACTGGAATATTGTCTACAACATACTGCTCTTTTGGTATGATTCCTGTTTCATGAAGCAGGAACTTGGAAAGTCCTACAACATAACCTGCATCACCAATTACATGAACATGGTCAGGAAGACCATATCTGAATTCTGTAATAAAAGTTACAAGGTTATCTATCTCCTCATAGAAGGCAGCCTCTTCCCTCTGATAGAAAGCTTTAGCTTTCTCTATATCAATATCAGCTCCCTGCTTAATACCAAAATCTAAAACCTGTTCAAGGAATCTTGTTGTTTCGTTTGCGCCAATAGGAACATAGTTAAACTTGAAATATGGCTGGCCATATCTTTTTTCAAGATTCTCTACAATCGGTTCACCATACCAAGGTGACACAAGTACATTGAAGTTTGCCTTAGGTATTGTCTGCCACTCATTAACACCTTTAGAAAATGGACCAAAGAGGACATTGACCTTAAATCCTATACCTTCTAATAATCGCTTATATTCCTTAAGGTTCTCCTTCCAGAAGATATCCTGATATGGTATAGAAGCAAAAAGATTTATAAGATTCTTCTCACTTCTCGCAGGATTGTCATCCTCGAATCTGCTTACATACTGGTTTACGATTGCATTGACAACTTCACTGTGTGATCTGTAATTGTTCATCTTAAAACCAGGTGTATCAAGATAGACAATAGGTTTTCCCTGTTCCAAAAACTCGTCTGCTACAGAGGCGATATCATCACCGGTAATACCTGCTGTACATCCTGTAAGGATTACCTGCAGATCTGAATCTAGGACCTTGTATGTATTCTCAACAAGCCTTCTAAGCTTTTCTGCTCCGCCGAATACAACATCCTTCTCTCCAAAGTTTGTACAAGGCATGGTATTACCACCGGCATAGCCTGTTGCTCTTTCGTAAAAACCTTCTATCATAACTCCGCATCCTGGTCCCGAATGCAGGATAGGTACTGCTCTTGGTATAGCCACAACTGTCTGCAGGGCACCAATCGCACATGTATATCTTTCCTGTTCTATAAAACTAGCCATTTATAACTTCCTCCATATTACTTAAGAAATGTATCAGGACTCTGATCAAGCCACCACTTTGTATAAGCTGTAACTGTATGTTTCTTAAGATTAATCAAAAACTCATCATTTTCCAGAGCGTATAATATACGCTTACCCATCTTGACGATACCTTCATAACCCATTGCAAAATGCTCATCATCAATAAGAAGTGATGGGATACCCTGCTTTGCTGCACATAGTGATGTACCAGGATGTCTTGCAAGAAGGAAATCAGGCTGCAACTGGTGCAAACGGTTGATAAGTTCGTATTCCTGCTTATTACATACGCTGAAGTTAGGTATATCTCCATAATGATCTACAACTTTTCTTAGTATGTCTGAATCTTCCGAGCCATTGTCATATTTCTGCTCGTGATGGTATACACCGGCACCAACTGTTTCCATGCCAAGTTCCCTTGCAATTGCAAGAAGGTTATGTCCATAAGCAGCTCCGGCTGCAACATATACTGTCTTGCCCTTGAGCTTTGATCTTATCTCTTCTATCTGAGGAAGATATTCTTCTTTCTTCTTTGCAATAAGCTCTTCAACTTCCTTTTCTTTACCAAGAAGCTGACCAAGATTTCTAAACCAGGCATCAGTCTGTACTATTCCATAAGGTGGTGCTTCTTTTATCTCCGGTACTCCAAACTCTGATTCAAGAGCATGTGCAAAGTAAGTACCAAGAGTTGGACAAACCTGCATAGTTGCTACAGCTTCTGAAGCATGACCAAGGGATTCTACTGTTGCATATGGTGCGATGTAGTTAGCTTCATATCCAAGTGGTTTAAACCAGTCATTGAATATATCTTCACCCCAGAAGTTGATAACATTGATCATCTTTCTTTTTTCTTTTGGTGGCTTGATAAGCTTTCTTGCTATCGCATGATATGATGCATCAAATCCTGTTGTCCAAACTCTGGATCTAAATCCTTCACAGTAAACTGCTGCAACAGGAATACCAATCTCTTTCTCCATCTCATTAGTAATAGCCTCTATGTCGTCACCGATGATTCCGGCAGAACATGTGGTTAATACAAAGATTGCATTGGGATGAACTCGGTTATATGCTTCTCTGATCGTTTCTCTAAGCTTGTTACCACCACCGTAGATGGTATCCTTCTCCTCAAGGTTTGTTGAAAATACATGTCGCTGCTTTATCTCCTTCACATCACGGACATGGGCACTGACTCTGTATCCGAATGCAAATCCATGAAAGCAGGATGAACATCCTACAGGTCCATGACTGATAACAGCGGCATCCTCTATCATTATTGTCTGACAGGCACCATGTGTTGTTGAACAACCATAGCACTGTGAAAACTTTCTATCTCTGTCTTTTAAGCAGCCACATTTTACTTCTTCAAGAAGTTTGCTGGCACTACCTCCCTGCCAAGCTGTTATGGCTCCTAGTCTCTGTTCTCTAACCTGGACTGATTCCAAATCCAGCTTAACGGCAGTCTGACTCATAATTGTTTCCTCCTCTATTTTTCAATTACCTTCCTTTTTAGTAGGTTGGTTTATATTTTGAGAGTTTATCACTCAGAACCGTTTATGAAAAATTGTTATTATTTATTGAAAGTAATACAAAAAACTTATTACACTTATATTTTCGTTACATAAAAAAGCTATCGATGATGTACCGATAGCTTTAGTCATTCTAGTATATTTTCAGGTTGTTCCTCCTTTTACTTAGCCTTCTTAATATCCTTTGTATAGATATTGTATAAAAGCATAGTTGTGAACTCGTAATCTACACGCTTATTTGAGATATACACTTGATTCTGGTTATATAAAGGAGCATATGGGATATCTTCTCCAAGTACTGTTAGTGCATCCTGTAAATATCCGATTCTTTCTTCTCCTGTTGTTGCATAGCTTAAATCTATATATTTATCAAAGTCTGCACTCTTATATTCTGCCCAATTGGAACCACCGGCAACATTGTTAGTAGAATATGCCATAGGTACAACAGTTCCTACTGGGTCAGGATAATCAGAAGCCCATCCTGTAATAAGTAATTCATAATCTCTTGTGTCAGGTCCGCCATATCTGAGTGTCTGAACAGTACCAGAGTCTACACCTTCAAGTGTTACATCGATTCCTACATCTGCAAGATTCTGCTGGATTATAAGGGCAACATTCTCATCGTTAGAGCTTGTTGCAGTATACTTTAAGTTGAGAGAAAATCCATCTTCATAACCTGCCTCTTTAAGAAGCTCTTTTGCTTTTTCTATATCATATGAATATGATTCCTGGTTTTCAAAGAAGTCTTTCCAAAGGTCAGCGTTGGCTTCACCTATCTTCTCACTGAAAAGCTGACTCTTACCTACAGATGCATATTCCTCTCCTACAATATCACTTAGAATAGCATCTTTATCTATCGCATAATCAATAGCATGTCTTACATTGACATCATCTAAAGGTGTTACTGTTGTATTAAATGATAAGAATGTATCTGCAAGGATATCAATCTTATTAATATTTAGTTCACTGTTAGAACTAAGTTCCTTTGCTGAATCAAGGGATACATTTCTTGTTATATCCACCTGACCGGATTCAATCAGAGACTTAACTACAGACTGGTCCTGCACACTGAGGAACTGAAGCTTCTTAAAGCCAACATCTACATTATCTTTATTCCAATAGTTTTCATTGTATTCAAGATCTATCTCTGAAGCATCCCATGAGGTAATAGTATATGGTCCTGAACCTAATAAACCACCTGTACTTGTACCAAAGTCATCACTGTGCTCATCGTAGTAAGCCTTGCTTACAACATTACTTGCAGTTGTAGCAAGAGTATACTGCCATGTTGGGTCTGGTGTCTTAAGCTTAACTGTAACTTCATAGTCACCTGTCTGCTCTATTGTATCTACATTATCAAACATCCATCCAAGTAAAGATGCATTGTTAGGATCTCTGTGTCTGTTTAAAGAAAACTCTACATCTTCCGCTGTCAGCTTCGATCCATCTGAGAATGTAACATCATCTCTTATTTCATATATATAGGTTGTATCATCCGGCTGTGTATATGATGAAACCAGTAAAGGCTGAACCTCCGAATTCTCATCATAGTAGAAGAGACCTTCTGTAACAGAGTTGACTAATATATTTAATTCATCATGGTAGGCAATCAATGTATCAACTCTGTTGAAGTCAACGCTAAGGGCGAACTTTAATGTATCATCATCTCCACTTGTTTTAGGTACTTCTCCATTTGCTATTTCTGTTGGGCTTGGCTCTGCATTCTTATCACCTTCTTTGCCGCATCCTGTTAAAGGAAGTACAGTTAAAGTAGTTGCCAGTGCAAATGCCAGCACTCTTTTAATTAGTTTATTTTTCATAAATCCTCATAATTCCTTTCGCTTATTTTTCGATAATTATCATTTCAGCTGTTATGTGGGATTATAAATACGAATACAAAGTTTGTATAATATGGTTTTTTTATGTGAATTAATCAGAAAATTTTATTTATTGAAGAATTTTAGGAAGAATAAAAAAAGCATTCTATAGCTGTTTTATTAGCTATAAAACGCTTTAACCTGTGTTCATATTACAGATAGGAATAATGGCTTAGGCATACAATCCCTGGCTTATCTTGAACTTATATGTTTGATAAATGCTCCAACCTCAGACCAGGCTTTTTTGGATTCATCCATATAAGTGCCTGCCATCTGAAATACATGAAACATTCCTTCGTATACTGTATAGCGGACTAGAACTCCTGCTTCTTTTGCCTTCTTCGCTACCGTATCAGAATCTGATTTAAGCATCTCATCAGTTCCGCACTGGATAAGCATAGGTGGGAAGTCCTTAAAATCACCGTATATTGGGGATATGGTTGGGTCCTTAGGATTCGCTTCTCCTATGTATGGACTCTCGTATATCATCTCTGCCCTCTCACCACCAAAGACTGGATCTATATCTTTATTCTCTTTATATGAAGGTCCACTGGCAGTTAAGTCTGCCCAAGGTGACATGGCAACTATTCCAGCAGGAAGCTTTCTTCCCAGTTCTTTAAGCCTATAGCAAAGAGCCATAGCAAGTCCTGCCCCTGCTGAGTCTCCGGCTAGTATAATTCTATCTTCGCTGTATCCGTTATCAATTAACCAGTCATATGAAGCAAGTGCATCTTCTAGAGCTGCTGGGTATGGATCTTTTGGCGCAACTCTATAATCAATAGTAAGAACTGAAGCTCCACCTGATACTTCACTATAAAATCCAGCCAGTTTCTTGTACTGTGTTCTCATGGCACTTATATATCCACCACCATGAATATGAAGAATAACATACTGAGAATTTAGTTCACAAAGTGAACTTGTCAGAAGCTCCATCTTAAAGTTCTTTAGTTCAATCATCTTTGATGACAGATGACCAGGATAACGATAAGGGATGTCCATATCATCTCTGTCATAAAGCTCTGCTTTATATATATCCAGAAAGTGTTCAGAATTGTTCATTCTTTCAACTATCTTTTTTATAATTCTTCCACGTTTACTAATCTCACTCATCTTATAATCTTATACTCTGAACCTTCTGTATAATTCGTTGGATATCATCTTGCCTCCAAGCATAATAGTACCAAGAAGTATAACAAATGTTATTCCTGTTGAGACCAGATTCATAATCATAGAAAACCTGCTCCAGTCATGTGTCCCCACCAGAGCAAGCAATAAAGAATTAAGAAGAAACGTTCCTATTTCTGTCATAATATAGCTTTGCCATCCATCTATAGCTACTACCATAAGAACAAATGCTGTTACATCTACACCAAGAAAGGTTATAGGAAGAGCTATGGAAAGAGACCACCCCTGCCATCCAACCAAGAAGTCTGTAAGCAGTAGTACAACTGCGGCCGCCAGCATTTGCCCTATAATCATTCTCTGAAGACTTCGCCTCTCATGAAATATATATATAAGAACAAAGCAGCCATAGCAAAGCTCTGCTCCTACAAGAAGCGACCAGTATACTCCACTGAAGGTTACATAGTTCACTATAACAACTGTTACAAACGCGATAATAGCCAGGAATACTACTATCCTGATGATAAATTGCATCTTCCTAAGAGATGTACTTATATCCGGATAGGTAAGTGACTCTGATTTATCTGAATCTGCCCCTTCTAAAACTCCGTTACATAAAGGACACTTCATGGCATCGTCCAAAATCGTTACATTACATCTTTTACATATCTTACTCATAATAAACACCATTGGTTTCTATAGAAACTTTAATACCATCTTCAGATAGTTTTCTAAAGAAAGTCTTTTGAATATCGTTGTCACGAATATTGGCACTGAATGTCAGCACCATATCTTCGTTATAAGAAAAAACAGTTATCTTAATATTCTGTCCATGAGACATAGATAATATAGCCTGGAACCTGTCTATATAAGCTGAATAAGGCTCTGAGGTTTTTATCATTCCAAGGTTAGTAACAGTAGAGGTATTAGCCTTGGCAGATGCCATGTATACATACTTCATGGCAAGCTTCTTGATGAAAAGCGGAACCGATCTAAGCATAAGGTTCTTTTCATTGGAAACATTGTAAGAGAAAAGCTTCTCCAGATTCTCTTTATTAATCTGCTCCTCCAAGCTCTTTTTTACTATAGTTGCAATCTCTTCGAAGGTATACTCTTCCTCCTTTTCCGGAAGAAACTGGGAAGATACCACTACAAAGAAGTTCTTATTAGTATCCGAATTAAAGTATGGTCTAAGGTTTACCGGCACTGCTATAGTTATAGGCTTTGCAGACGGAGCCCCATGAAGGTACGACTTGTATATTGCATATGTATAGGCTGATACTATATAACTGTTGATTGTCATACCGTATTTCTTAGCAGCCTGCTTAATATCAGCTACTGGCATAATACCATGGATAACTGCAAACTGATTCATAGGAAGTTTTTCGCCTTTAACAACTACAGCCTTGGTAGTCTTATAGGTTTTCTTCTGCTTAGACTTATAGTTTTGAACATAGCTGTCTTCTTTATCAAGTGATGTCTCCGGAGCCAGAGTGTCACTCACCTGTTCCATAAGCTCAGGATGTGCCAGTCTTATATACGCATAGGTAATTTCCCTTAGGAAGTTAAGGGCACCATTACCATCAGTAAGAGCATGAAAAACTTCAAGATTTATTCTCTTTTTATAATACGAAACCTTGAAAAGATAGTTGTTATTACTATGCTGATTGATGAACATACATGGGTATGTATCTTCTTCTTTAATTGCTGGCAGCTTAGCATTGTTTTCTTCAAAATAAAACCAGAAGAAGCCCTTCTTTATAGTGCACTTAAAAATATCAAAATAGGGGAGAACCTTCTCAACAGCTTGCTTAAGCAGGTCTCCCACAATTTCTTCTTTTAGAACTACAGATATCCTGTAGACATTGCTCATACCCTCATGAGCTATGACTGGGAAAAGATTAGCTGTATTATCTAACTTGTCCCATTTTAGATTTTTTACTCTTTTTCTACTCATCATTACTTTCCGCCAAGATTTTCTACTTCTTCTAACCAGATAGCTGCACTGGCATCAGTAGGCATACGCAGGTCTCCTCTTGGCGATACTGCAACAGTACCTACCTTAGGACCATCTGGAAGACAGCTTCTCTTAAAGTGCTGTGCAAAGAATCTCTTATAGAATACCTTCTCCCACTTAAGTATAAAGTCTGGTTCATAAGTAGCTGCAAATGCTATATTGGCCAGCCTATATATCTTAGATGGACTCTGGGCGAGTCTAAGCATGTGATATAAGAAGAAATCATGTAACTCATATGGTCCAACAAGATCTTCTGTTTTCTGAGATATCTTCCCATTCTCCGGTGGAAGAAGTTCAGGTGATACTGGTGTATCAAGAACATCATAAAGTACCTTACAAAGAGTTTCACTATTGCATGTGTCAGCATAATACTGAACAAGATAACGAACTAAAGTCTTAGGTACTGAAGCATTGACCGCATACATAGACATATGGTCTCCGTTGTATGTAGCCCAGCCAAGTGCAAGCTCTGACAAGTCTCCTGTACCAATAACTATACCGCCCTCTTTATTAGCAATATCCATAAGAATCTGTGTACGTTCTCTGGCCTGACAGTTCTCATAAGTTACATCATGTACTTCAGGGTCCTGTCCTATATCTGCAAAATGCTGTTTAACCGCATCTACTATGCTAACTTCTCTGAAGCTTGCTCCAGTTTCTTCTATCATCCTTACAGCATTGTCATAAGTTCTGTCTGTTGTACCAAAACCAGGCATAGTAACTGCTATTATTCCCTTACGGTCAAGTCCAAGCAGGTCGAATGCTCTTACAGTTACTATTAAAGCAAGTGTAGAATCAAGACCTCCGGATATACCGATAACTGCAGTCTTAGAGCCAATATGTTCAAGACGCTTTCTAAGTCCCATAGCCTGAATAGAAAGGATCTCGTTGCAACGCTGCTCTCTTTCAGCAGTAACTGAAGGAACGAAAGGCTTAGGGTCTATATATCTTGTAAGTTCTGTATCTGTTAAATCAAGTGAAAAATCTATAGTTTTATAAGGCTTATTTTCTACTGTTTCGTAGGTATTATAATGTCTTCTCTCAGCCTCAATATGTTTAAGATCAACTTCTGTTAATAAGAGAGAATCTGTAAATATCTCAGACTCAGCAAGTTTTCTACCATTCTCGGCAATAATATTATGTCCTGAATATACAACGTCCTGAGTTGACTCTGATGCTCCAGCAGATGCATAGATATAAGAGCAAACAAGTCTTGCTGACTGGCCAACTACAAGTTCTCTTCTATACTTATTCTTTCCTGTGATTTCATCAGAAGCAGAAAGATTAACTATAACAGTTGCACCATTAAGGCAGTGACCTATACTTGGTGGATTAGGAACCCAAAGGTCTTCACAAAGTTCTGCCCCTATTCTAAGTGAAGGCATATCCTTACAAGTGAAGAGGATGTTAGTAGAAACTACTACTTCCTGATTACCTATAGTTACAGTAGTATCAAGATTTCTTCCTGAGAAGAACTGTCTTATTTCATAGAATTCGTTATATGTAGGAAGGTAGATCTTTGGAACCATACCAAGAATCTTACCTTTATTAATTGCTACAGCTACGTTGTAAAGCTTTCCATTAATAGCAAGTGGAAGTCCAACAAAGACTACAGCATCTACGGATTTTGTATGATCAGCTATAGTAAGTAAGCCCTCTTTAGCTTTATCAAGGAGTGTATCCTGATAAAAGAGATCCTGACAAGTATATGCAGTTATAGAAAGTTCTGGAAATACTATAAGCTTAGCTCCTTTTGCAGAAGCCTCATCAATAAGCTTACAAATCTCACTTACGTTATAGTTCACATCAGCAACTTTCACCTTAGGGGTAATTGCTGCAACTTTAATGTATCCGTCTTTCATAATAATCCTCTCTATCGTCCATTAATTTGGAATGGACATCCATAATATCCTCTATCTGGAATTGTATTTTTTCTAACTCTGTCCACACTGCTTGTATATACGATTCCTCGTGTAGATAAAGTATCTGCATTACCAGAATAGTCTCCGAAATTATTAGATTTATCAAGTATACGTGCGCATAAATAAAGAGCGACTCCGCAGGCAAGTGCCAAACCAATTATTACTGCTAAAAATGTGGCCATAATAATCAACCTCCTTTTTGTCTCTTACTTACAAAGCTTGTAAGACTAGACTCTGATGCAAGCCTGATTGATTTCAATACCCTCTTAAGTTTTGTTACGCCGGCACTTATTGCAAGTCCAGCACCTATAACTATATATACAAGTAGCTTACCACTACTATCGTTAGAACTAGAACTATATCTTCTTCCAGAACCAAACTCAAGTATAAAATAACCCTTTAAAATCGGTATAAGAATTATACTAAGCAAAACTGCAATTATTAAGAAGAGAGTTATAAACTTAGTCTTATTCCATGGAATACCACCAACAACCTTACCTGTCTGACCATTAACAAGAATTGTATATGGTCTGTCTTTATATCTAAATGTAAGGAACCAGGCTGGAAACATAGTTTTCATAGGTTCAGTTTGTACAATATATTCTGGATATTGTTGCAAAATCTTCTTACTTGATCCCTCAACACTTTTAAGAATCTCTTCTTCAAACAGTCCTCTAGCTCGCCAATAGGCTGTTACACAGGCTTCCTGTGGATCCACATCTGAAACATCTGCATAAAAACCTGTAAGATAGTTTTCATTAAAATCTTTTAGTTCCTGCATATTAAAAGGCTCAAGTTTTTCACTTGTAGCATCAGAAAGCCTACGAGAAGCATCTGTTGTCATTCGATCAAATACACAGTATCCACTTCTTAAAGAATATATTGTCTCACTATTCTTTCCTCTCTTTACAGTGGATTTTACTTCCATAGCATCTCTATAGCCTATACAAGTAATATAGTAAGGGATATAGATTCCTCTAAGCATCTCTACTCTGAAGTTTTTTATTTCATTAGGGATAAAGAAACCATCTCTTACCTTTGCCCTTATAAGCATCTCAGCCTGTTGCCAGGTTACAGAAAATGGAATTATCTTCTGTGGTCTTTTTACTTTAGCTACTCTTGAAAATACTACATTGGGATTTCCACAGTATACACAAAACGTCGAGGCTTCAACATTGTTGATAGAAATCTCAGCACCACATGAGCCACATCTATATATATAGCACTCCATATCCTGCTGATATGCAGGCTGGCCACCATAGGTTTGCTGGTCATAACCATAACCGGTCTGACCCTGGTATGTCTGCTGATCACCATAAGCTTGCTGCTGGCCATATTGCTGGCCACCGTATTGCTCACTTCCATATGCCTGTTGCTGGCCACCATAGACTGGTTGATTGACATAATCACCGTAGAGCTGACTCTGTGGGACAGGGGCATCCTCTTGATAACCTTCTTCAATCTGATATTCACTTACATCAAAAAAACTGCCGCAGTTGTCACAGTACATGCAGTTAGTTTTAGGATCAAATACAATCTTTGCTCCGCAATTTTTACAGAACTGAATCATCTTATTATCCCTTCTATACTTATTTATGCCCTATAGCTAAAATATTACCATATTAATACGCTACTTTCGATTCCTTTCTTTATTAATATTAAAAGGACATCCTGGATAGGTATAATTAATTGTTGTATTTTTCCCGACACTATCTTCAGAATATGTAATAACAACCCCTTTGCTTGATAAGGTTGTATCAGTTCCACTAAAGTTTCCCATACTGGTATTTTCAAGCATAATTCCACATATGTATAAGGCAACTCCAACTCCCAAAGGAATACCCAATATGATAGAAATAATAAGTAACATATCTAGCCTTCCTCCTTATTTCTCTTTGTAACAAATTTCGCAAGACTTTGGGCCGATGAACGATTGATAGCCTGCAATGCCTTTTTTACCTTCTTAAATCCTGTATACAATAGAATATAAGAAATACCAGCACATACAAGTACAGGTATAATAAATTGCCTGCTTAAAAGCGACGTATCCTTACTGTAAAGATTAATTAATCCTTGGTTGATAATATATATTGCTAATATGGATAACAAGAAGGCCAATGCAGCCAGCGTGGTATAAAATATATTTTTCTTAAAAGGAAGACCAGCAATGACCTTTCCGGTTTGACCATTAACCATAATGGTATATGGCTTTCCTTTATGTTTAAATGTTAAAAACCAGGCTGGAAACATAGCTTTAACAGGTTTATTCTTCAATTTATATTCAGGATTATTTTTAATGATAATCCCATTACCGCATGGCACAGATTTCATAATAGCATCATTAAATAGCTCTTTTGCACGGTCAAAAGATATTTTTTGAATCGCCACTTCAGATACGTCTAAAACATCAGAATAAAATCCTGTAAGATATGCTTCATTAAAATCAGTTAGATCAGTTAAATCGTAAGGTTCAAGTCTCTGACTGCTACCATCTTCAAGCTGTCTGGACGCATCATTGGTCATAGTATCGAATTCACAGTAGCCACCTCTTACGGAATATAGCATGCTTTCATGCTGTCCACCTGTTTGAATGGTACATATAAGCATAGTATCTCTATAACAAACATCAGTTATATAGTATGGAATATAGATTCCTTTTATAGAATCAAAATCAAGTTTCCTGATGCTGGATTCAACCAAGAAAGCACCCTTAATACGATTTTTAATACGTGTTATAGCTTCTTCCTTAGATACCTTAAAAGGAATAATCTTTTCAGGACGTCTGACCTTTTCAACTCTGGAATATACAACATTAGGATTGCCACAATACAGGCAGAATGTCGATGCTTCCAATCCCTTAACTGATATTTCTGCCCCGCATGAATCACAGTGATAGATTTGGCATTCCATGGTATTATCAGCGTCTTCTTCGTATCCTGTCTCTTCCTTACAAAGATATTCATCATCATAATCTGAGAATGCAGTTACACACCACTTTTCCTTCTTGATATCTTCAGTATATTCCTCTAATTCTTTTATATCCTGAGAATCATATTCATTAACGTCAAAAAAACTGCTGCAGTTGTCACAGTACATGCAGTTACTTTTTGCATCGAATGATATTTTCGCCCCACAATTCTTACAGGTTTGTACCATGGTTATCCCTTTATATCACTGACAATAATGACACTAAAATTGTACCATACTATTATATAGATTACACAAAAAAGCGCTGGGCACACGCCAGCGCTTTTGTAATTTGCGAAAGACAGCTTTTTTAAAAATAGAGGGTCATTATGCGTTATATACAATTATGGGAACCGTCTTTCCTCGTAACAACTACTATAGTAGCAAGTTGTGTTAGCAGAGTCTAACCGCAATGTTTAAAATAAACTTCGCTTTCGCGAAATAGGTGGAGTTATTTATTTGATTATTAATATGTTGTATGTCTTTGTGAAACTATGTTAGCCCCTGCTAACTATGTATATTATCACTAAGTTTAATAAAATGCAATATTTTTTTTAATCTCTTTTACGCCTTTCATTTCTGCCGCTGTAATACAGCTGCTTTTCCTGATACATACGCTTATCTGCTTCTACCTTAACTTCCTCATATGGAATACTTCCATTCGCGCAGAATACAAAACCAATAGAAGCACTTCTTTTTTCCATCTCAATAAACTTTTTAGCAAGATTAACCTTGGCTTCAAGCTCACCTTCTGATTTTACGTGAGATACTACCACGAACTCATCGCCGCCCATTCTAAATACATTCATCTTTCCAAATGTATCAACCAGGCTTTGACATACTCCTTTAATAAGAGCATCTCCTGCCTCATGTCCCTGATTATCATTGACAGCTTTAAGGCCGTTAATATCACACATGACAAAGCCATATGTTCCATCTTTATCAAGTTCCTCATCTTCAAATCTTTCAAAGGCACGTCTGTTACCAACATCTGTCATAAGATCGTTGTAGCCATATCCAATAAGCTTAAGGTTATTATCTCTCTGTATAATAAGCTGTCCAAAGAAATATGAAAGAAGTTTAATAGCTTCCGATATATCTGTTAATTTTTCACCAGATTTGATATTCTCAACACCAAATATTCCCCTGAACTCGCCATTGGCTTCAAGAACACCTGCCACAATATTCTCCACACCGTTTTCACGTAGGATATTATAAAGATCTATATTTTCTGCTTTAAGCTGTTCAACATCTTCGATTATGGCATGGCCAGTAGTGTCCATATCCTGAAATACTTTTCCAATATAGCCATCAAGTGGAACGTCAGCAAATTCTTTTGACTTTGAAGTAAGACCTTCTGCAACCCACTCATAGGTATTGGTATATGTTCCATCCCCGTTTTCTTCAAAGATGAATGCTCGCTCAATACTAAGTTCCTCACCTATATGAGTAAGCATCTTATTAATATTATCTTCTGGATTATTTGTTGAAACCGCATACTTAATCATCTTATTAATAAAGTTATTAATAAGCATGTTCTTTCTCTCCCCAGTCCACCAATAGAAGAACTGAAGCATACTTGAGAATATAAAACAGACGAGTCCGATGCGGGTAAAAGTACCATTGTTTTTATGGAAGTCTCTATTTATAAAATATAATAGAATATCAATAATAGAACCTGTCACTACACAAACAGAGCCTACGAAAAAGTATTTCCTGTTTTTGCTAATATTGTTGGTTTTACAATATCTTATATCCCAAATAACTAAGAATATTATATATACAAAGGTTGCCATATATGAAATATTCAAAACAGGGATAAAGTTGTGCATATCCAAGCCAAGGCCGAATCTTAGAAAAACAATTGCTGTTAATACAATAATCCATGCGAAAAATGCTACCTGCTGAAATATCTTTTTCTTTCTAACAAGAAATGATATTCCAAGACAAATAACAGGATAAGCAGCAAATAGCAATATAAAATAATCCATGACTCTGTAGCCTACAACACTACCTGAAACAAGTTGTAAATAACCAGTTTTTAACAGGCACCAAAGCCCCATAAGCACAGAAGACACGCCAAATGCAAATAAGCTGTATGGATACTCATTATCCTTAGGTAGTGCAATATGTAAGCCAACCATCAAGAAGCCATATACTATAATAATCAAAGATAAAACTGTATCAAAAATCTTACCTTTAATCATATGTCTGCTGTATATATTATCATTTCCTATGAATACCTGATCAATATAACCAGTACCCTTTGATTTAAATGAAGATGTAACCTTTACGCTTATCTCTTTGCCTGCATCTGCTTCTGAAAAACCTACAGAGTGCTTCTTGTCACCATAACCATATCCAGTAAAGTTTTCTTCACTTTCAAAGCTATATACTTCTGTTCCATCTATGGTAACAACTACATTAGAATTGTGGCTGATAAAACAAAAACAGTCATAACGACCAATTGATAAAGGAAGCTGCTTGGTAAATACAGCCTCTTCTCCAACGCCAACTTTAGCCCTGGAACAAGTAATTTCTTCTCCTGTTTGATTTACCCATCCATTAGCCCAGTTATTAGTCTGGGTATTCTCTGAATGATTAAGTAAATCAGTAAAAAAACAAACATATACCAGATATGCTATAAGTAATATCATAAATGTTAAATTGTAAATTGATAAACTTACACTTTGGTTTCTTTTCATAGGATTATTTTACAACAAAATATGTTTTTTGTAATTTAAATATATCATTTACGACCTGTCAGGTAATATACAGCCAGAGCTGTTCTATGAGACAGATTCTCCTTTGACAGTATGGTTGTAATATAATTTTTAACTGTTCCTTCAGATATAAAAAGTTTTTCTGCTATTTCTTTATTGGATAGGCCTTCTGAAATAGCCTTTATAATCTCTAATTCCCTATCTGTATAGCAAGATGCATCAAAACCTGCTGCCGCACTAACACTATCGTTATTAGTAACTGGCTCGTTAGAAGTAAGGGATTCAAGCACATTCTCATCCATAACACCTGATCCGTAATAAACAGACTTAATCATCTGCTTAAGATGTTCTGGAGTATGATTTTTAATTAAGTAACCTTTTGCCCCACTTTTAAGCGCCTGACGAACAAGATCATCGTCATCAAATGTTGTAAGGATAAGAACCCTTCCAAGATTCTCTTCTACAATTACCTTAGTAGCTTCTATTCCGTCCATCTCAGGCATCTGTATATCCATAAGAAAAACATCCGGCTTAGTCTTCTTTGCTAGCTCTATAGCCTCTTTTCCGTTAGAAGCTACGCCTAAAACTTCAAACTCCTCGTCAACATCCAGGATAATCTTCATACCATCCCTAACAAAATCACTATCATCGGCAATGATTATTTTAATCTTTTCCATAGCAAATTCCCCTATTACCTATTTATTGGAAGTAGCATATTAATTCTAAAACCAACTTCCGATTCGAATTCTATAGTTCCATTAACACCGCGGGTACGCTTTCGCATACCAGATAGTCCCATACCATCTTCAATCTTGTTACAACCTATACCGTCATCAGATATGGTGCATTTTATTATCTTATTAAAAACTACGATGTTTATATCTATCTTTTTGCACTTGGAATACTTCAATGAATTGGTAACAGCTTCGAAGACATTGTCCAGTATTACTTCCCATATATTATCTGAAATTACCGATGTATCTCCTTCTGTAATAAGCTGGGCCTCAACCCCTTTATCATGACAGTCTGCGCAAAGCTGATGAAGCTGTAGTATGGCTGCCTTCTTTTTAGTAGGTCTTTCTTTTCTAAGTATGGCTCTTATCTCGTCCATACCTGTTCGAAGCTGATCAATTACAGCCTGTATCATACCCTTTGCCTTATCAGGAGCTGAATCCATAATAACTTTGCTGGCTTCAAGCTGGTATATGGAACCGTTTATATTATGTCCAAGCTTGTCATGAAGGGTTTGAGACAGTGCAGCTCTTGTTTCATAGTCTTTAAGCTGTATATCACGCTTTAGATCCTGCTGAGTAACAATATCTGCCATCTTTTCCTGCTTGTATGGAAGAACTATATACTGGTGCTGTGTATATAGGATAAGAAGCATGGTAATTATTACACAAAGAGTGATTTTATCTGGAAAGTCTGGCACAAAAAGAAATGTGTATGTTAGAAGATATAAGACAGGTTTTACTTTAATAAATGAGAATAATTCACATGTAAGGTATAGACCACAAAGCAGGAATCCCATACCACCTGCTTTTATTAGAAATATAAGAATAGGGATAGCAATTAGCATTAGTATCAGTTTTGCTTTGCTTTCATCAAAGACCATTTTTAAGGTCATGGTAGTAATAAAAAGCAAAACAAGCAGGAGTATCAGCTCCGATACTCCCGTTTGTTTGAACACTCCATATATGCTAAAGAGCAACACAAGAATAATTCTTGATATTATAAAATACTTTTCTTTAAGATTTTCATCTGTCATTATGATTTCTTTACCTTAAGTCCTAAACTTCCAAGACTTATTATCACTGCCAGATATGCCCCTGTAATACATAATAACATAATAAATGCTTTGTTGTCGCCTGCATATATCATCTCTGTTCCTTTAAGGAACCAAGTCTGTGGCATCATTGAAGATACAGCCTTCATACCTGTTGACATATGCTTTATTGGGAAATATACACCGCCAAATAATGACGATATACAGTAAACTGTAAATGTTGCTACACTGGCTCCCATAACATCTCCCATAATTATTCCAAGAAGCATGCTAAGTGTGCTAAATATTATTCCCATCATGAATATTACAGCTATAAATTTGATTCTGCTCATTCCAAGATTTTCCAGATTAAGGAATAAACTGCATACAGCTGTTACACCAGTCATAATAAGTGAGATGATAAATACTGTAATGAATTTAGAAATAAAGTACGTTAAAGTAGTTGTCTTTGTAAGATTGATTCTTGTAAGCACTCCGTCTTTCTGTTCCTTAATAGCGTTGTTTGCTATAAAGAAGCCACAGAAGAGGAAGCCAAGAATGAGGAATGCATATGCGTATCCCATCTGAGACTTGTGGTTATTCTGCTCCTCAGTTAGAACTACAGAATCGGAACCTGCAACAGATACGGTATTCTTTTCAGGAATTGCTTCCTTTGCAATACTTAAAGCATCATGTTTATTAACTCCTGCAAGCTGGAACTTAAGTTCATTTTCAAATGCTTCATATCTTTTATCATCAGAAAGAACATATACTGTTACCGCACCTGCATAATCACCAGCCTGGATTCTTTCATCAAAGTCTGGATGAAGATATACTGCAGCACCCATTCTATCGTTAACTCCATCGCTTTCAATACATTCTTTTACTAAGTTATCTAAATCTGTTTTATCAGAGATATCTGCTCTACATACTGTAAAGAGTCCTGGAGTAAGCATGTTATTAAGGAGTTCATTAGATAGTTCACTTGATGAACCATCGTATACCTTTACTACATATTCACCCTTTCCACCATAGTAAGCTACTTTATCGCTGGCATCGTCAAGCTCTACGATTTTTGAAACATTTTCAATATAAGCTGTATATTCAATATTCTTTTTTAGTAAGAATGTAGAAAGGATAGGCATAACAACTAAGAATATCCATAATATTTTTGTTCTAAGCAATAGTTTCATGCTTGTTTTTACTAATGTTTTCATGCTTTACCTCCCTTTCTTAATGAAGTAGCAATAATAGCAATTATCGAGCAAACAGTTATAATTCCAAGACAGAATATTGCGGCACGTGATATGTAATCGCTATGACCCATACATGATAATTCTGTAAGTGCTCTGTTTATATGATACAAAGGTGACATATTCTTAAGTCTCTGTGGATGACTAGAGAACATATATGATTCAAATGCTCCACCATAAAATCCGGCAAACCATACAAATGTAAACACCACCATGATAGTTGCTACTACGTTATTAAAGATGCTGTATACCATTAATCCAAAAGCTGAAGCAGCACATGTTGAAAGGATAAGGATAGCAGCTGAAAGAACTGGCTTTCCCCAGTGAACACCGTACAGTACCCATGTAAGAGCCATAGTAATGATGGAACCTAAAGATACTGTAAATGCCATTGGAAGCAGCTTTGCGAAATATAGCTGGGCAGCTGAAAGGTTTGTTACCTGGTATTTCTTAGTGATTCTATACTTCTTCTCGCTTATAAATATTCCTGCCCCGCATACTATTGCACACCAGAGGATATATACTACCTCAACGATTCCATAGTAGTCAGTAGAATTAATAGAAGGTTTATATGAAGGATGTTCTACAGTTAAACTTACTGATCCTGCATCTATTCCTGTTTGATATGCCATCATATTTTCGTAGAAGGCATTGACAAAGTATTCAACAATCTTAGCCATTTCCAAGCTGTCATTGTCCTGATATACGGTATATGAATCATTATCAAATACTACAACTGCGCATAAGTTGTTATTACGAATGATGTCTTCTGGACTATCTCCATCGTATTGATTAAATTCTATGCCGGCTTCATCGGCTGCTGTCTTAAGACCTGATGAGAATTCTTCTGTTAAGGCATCTCCTTCTAATATGTAACCTGCTTTAACTGATCCTTCCTCATACTTCTTCATAAGGTCGTTAAATGCACTTGATAATACTGCTATGAATACAAGAGGCATAACTATAATAAGAAGGATATTAATTATGCTTCTGTACATAAGCTTTATATTGTTTTTAACTAAATATCTTATCATTTATAAATCCCTCAATTTCTTTCCAGTCATGTTAAGGAAGACTTCTTCAAGTGTAATGGTTGATATGTCATCTTTTACCATCTTCTTAAGTTCTTCGCTTGTTCCAGTTGCAATAATCTTTCCATTATCCATAATGGCTATTCTTGTACAGATTGCTTCAACTTCTTCCATGTAGTGGCTGGTGTAGATTACTGTTGAGCCATTCTTATTAGACTCTTTGATCTTATCAAGGATAAAATTTCTTGACTGAGGATCGATACCAACTGTAGGTTCATCGAAGATAAGAAGATCTGGATGATGTCCTATAGCACAGGCTATATTAAGTCGTCTCTTCATACCGCCTGAGAATGTTTTTGCAAAGTCATTTCTTCTTTCAAGAAGTCCTACATATTCAAGAGACTCATTTATTCTTTCTTTTAGTTCTGCTCCCTTGATACCGTAAAGGGAAGTGAAAAGTTCTACATTCTCCCAGGCTTTTAAGTTGCCGTGTATAGCAAGTTCCTGTGGAATATAACCAAGCTTATCAATTAGGCTTTTTTTATTCTTCTTAAAGTCCTTTCCTTCGAACTCAACATTTCCAAGAGTTGGATTAACTATACCTGTTATCATATTCATGGTTGTTGATTTACCTGCTCCATTAGGTCCAAGTAATCCGAAGACTTCTCCTTCCTGAATCTCAAGGTTTAAATTATCAACAACAACTTTATTGCCGTATTTCTTTGTAAGGTCATTTGTTTTAAGGATTGTTCCCATGTTTTTATCTCCTGTCTTTATAAAATAAAAATGAGTTTGTATTGACGTCATCATCATTTACAAACTCATTATACGTTTCCTATATGTCACCTAGTAGTGAAAAAAGATATATTTTGGACCATGACTTTTGTCATGTGTATGCCTCCGAAAATATTATTATTGTCTTTCCACAAGATCTTTAGATATTGTAATTACTGGTCGTACGCCGTACCATGCACCATCAACATTTATTGGTGATGAATTTGTTCCTCCGTTATTTCCACGAACCTGATATACCCAGTCATAATCACTAAAACTATAAACAGATGAAGTCCAAAAATACAATCCATATGCAGCATAATCATTATCTGTACTCATATTATTCTCTTGTCCACACATCATAACTGGATATTCTACTCTTAATTCCTCGACCTGTTCGTAGGTTGGTAAACCACCATCTATTGCTCCTAGTTTTGAAGCATATTCCTTTGCTTTGTACATGGCATCGCCTTTAACATAGCCCTTTACATCATTAATACAGAACTTTTCACCATCTCTACCATTCTTATCATAATAAGCTTTGGCCCTGTCCTGCCAATATACTTCTGAGCAGAAATCAACCTTTGTTTCTTCGTTGGTAGCATCAGGAAGCTGCTTATTTCCTTCCTTATCAAGGTTATAAACAGCTAAAAGCACAACTGTGCCCATAGAATCATCGCTTGCTTCAAGAACATAGAAAGGTTCTCCATTTACAGTTACTTTTTCACCTACGTTATATACACCCGGAATAGGAGCCACAGAAGGCTTTGGAGTAGAGTCATCACCAGGGTTTGAACCACTATCTGATGGTGATGGAGAAGGTGATGATGATTTCCTATCCCTTGTTCTGCTATAATCGTCATCATCCTTGAATGGATTGTCAATTGTACATGCTGTTAAAGCAAACAGCATAGTAAACAAAATTAATACCCTTAATACTTTTTTCATATAAATCCCCCTTAAAGCATCTTTTTTACCAAACTTAACTTTCGCTTTCCCACATCTCCTGTATGCGGATGTTCACGAAGAGACAAATTAAACCTGGTGCTACCGAAAAGAACAGTACTTGGGTGAGTAAATTCTCTGAATCCCCATTCTCCGTGATAAGCGCCCATTCCGGAATGTCCCGTTCCATTAAATGGAACGTCCTTTGCCCCGATGTGCATCATAACTTCGTTGACGCAGCCTCCGCCATACTGCTGAGAAGACATAACCTTCTTTGCCCACTTCTTATCCTTAGTGAACAGATATAATGACAGTCCATGTTCGCGACTGTCAATAGTAGCCATAAGCTCATCTATTTTCGAATCCTCATATGGAACTACCGGTAACAACGGATTGAATAGTTCATGTAGTACTATAGGTTCATCAATCTTTACAGGATAAATTACTGTAGGTTCATATTTTAGGGAAAACTCATCTCCATGACCTCCATATACTATTCTATCTCTGTAAATATCAGCCTCTTTCGAGCATTTATCATATGCCCTCTTATCAATAAGATGTGGATACTCCGGATTATCGAGAGCACTGCTTCCTATCTGGGACTTATATGCTTCTTTCAGTTCTTTTATAAATTCATCTGCCACTTCAGATGCTACAGCAACCTGGTTTATATTAATACAGATTTGGCCGCTATTAAGCATTTTGAAAAATGCTATCTTACGTGCAGCATCTTTAAGATCTGCATCCTTACGAATCACACACCAGTTTCCAGTTTCGCCTCCAAGCTCAAGTGCTACAGGAGTGAGATTTTTAGAAGCCATCTCCATAACATGAACACCAACCCTCGGAGAACCTGTGTATAATATCTTGTCAAAACGTTCTTCAAGACACATATCTGCTACATCATGACCACCGTCAATAAGAGTAAAATACTCCTCCGGGAAAGTCTCAGAAATCATCTTTTTCATAGCTTCAGTGCAGTGTTTAGATTTTGAACTAGCCTTAAGTACTACAGTATTGCCGGCTGCAATAGATGTAGCTGCAACTACAAGTGAAAGATATATTGGAAAATTAAAAGGACTGATAATAAGAGTTACACCATATGGCATCTTATAAACTCTGGTCCATATACTTGGAAAACATGTGATACCACTATAATGAAGTTCAGGCTTAGCCCATTTCTTAACTTTAGAAGAAAGCTCTTTTGTAGCAGCTATAGTCGGTCCAATATCAGCCATAAAAGCCTCAAACTCGGTCCGTCCAAGATCCTTTGTTAAAGCATCTGTCAGTTCATCTGAATGTACCTTAACTGCCTCTCCAAGTTTTTCAAGCATAGCCCTTCTGAAAGATATATCAAGAGTCTTTCCTGTTCTAAAAAAATCTCTTTGCTTTTCAACAATTTCGTGAATACTTTCTTTTGTCCAATTCATAGTTTTCCTCCAGAACATATTTATGTCTCTTGGTTACCCTAAATTGATTATATCATTATAAATATAGAAATGTTGCCTGGTTAAAATTCTTCATTAAATCTTCACTTTTATGAGCAGAGAGAAGGACAAATGTTGCCACCTTGGTGGAGCGCTTCTGGCATAGCTGAAGAAGTATACAAAAAAAGGTTGTCAGCATATGGAACCGACAACCTTCTTATAGTTGGTTATGAACAATATATAATTACTTGTAAAGTGCTTCTCTCCATGTAGCTGGCTTAAACTCACCCTTTAATGGAAGGAGTCTGTCATCAACATCAACACCAAGTACTGAGTTGAAGTTGTTTGTAGCCTGCATCTGAGCTCCAAATCCAACGATGATAATGATTTCTGTATCTGTGTAATACTTCTTAAGACCGTTAAGTAATTCATCAGAAACCTTAGTTGGATCCTTTACAATCTGCTGACCAAGCTGACGAAGAAGTTCTTCCTTCTCATCAAGTACAAGATTCTCTGGATCAAGTCCAAGTTCCTTTAAGTCACTGATAAAGAAAAGTGAGCATAAGAGGCATCCGTTTGTTGTTGAAACAGAGTGAGCGAAGATTGTTGCTGCACGAAGGCCAACTGTCTTTTCAAGGCTTGCCCATGAATCATACCATCCCATAAATGCAAGATATGTTCCATAATCCTGAAGCATAACAAGCTTCATATTTGTAATCTTTCCTTTTGCATTAAGCTCGTCATAAGCCTTCTGTGACTCAGGAGATAACTCTCCTGGTTGTTTTAAGTTTACTCTTGCCATAATATTTCTCCTTTAAAAACATTATAAATTTATTATTTACTTTACGCCTGCAAAGCCTTTTTCAAGATCTGCGATGATATCATCAATATGCTCTGTACCGATTGAAAGTCTGATAGTACCCTTATTGATTCCAACGCTTGCAAGTTCTTCATCTGAAAGCTGTGAGTGTGTTGTTGATGCTGGATGAATAACTAAGCTCTTAACATCTGCAACATTGGCAAGAAGAGAGAATATCTCTAAGTTGTCGATAAACTTCCATGCTGCTTCCTGACCGCCCTTGATATCGAATGTAAAGATTGAACCACCGCCATTAGGGAAGTACTTCTTATATAATTCGTGATCTGGGTGATCCTCAAGTGAAGGATGATTAACCTTTTCAACAAGTGGATGATTCTTTAAGAATTCAACTACCTTCTTTGTATTCTCAATGTGTCTTTCAAGTCTAAGAGAAAGTGTCTCTGTTCCCTGAAGAAGTAAGAATGCATTGAATGGTGATATAGTAGCACCTGTATCACGAAGAAGTATTGCACGAATGTATGTAACAAATGCTACAGGTCCTAATACGTCATAGAATGATATTCCATGGTAGCTTGGGTTAGCTTCTGCAATCTGTGGATACTTTCCACCAGCCTTGAAGTCGAATTTGCCGCCTTCAACGATGACACCACCAAGAGTTGTACCATGTCCACCGATGAACTTTGTTGCTGAATGAACAACGATATCTGCACCATGCTCAATTGGTCTGATAAGATATGGTGTTCCGAATGTATTATCTATTACAAGTGGAAGTCCATGCTTGTGTGCTAGCTCTGCAATCTTCTCGATATCAGGAATATCACTGTTAGGATTTCCAAGTGTCTCAAGGTAAATAAGCTTTGTGTTATCTTTAATAGCACCCTCAACTTCTGCAAGATTGTGAGCATCAACAAAAGTTGTCTCTATTCCGTACTGTGGAAGTGTGTGTGCGAGAAGGTTGTAGCTTCCACCGTAGATTGTCTTCTGAGAAACTACATGACCACCATTAGCTGCAAGAGCCTGGATTGTATATGTAATAGCTGCTGCACCAGATGCAAGTGCAAGTGCTGCTGTACCGCCTTCAAGTGCTGCTATTCTCTTTTCAAAAACATCCTGTGTTGTATTTGTAAGTCTTCCGTATATGTTACCTGCATCTGCAAGTCCGAATCTGTCAGCAGCATGCTTGCTGTTACGGAATACATATGAAGTTGTCTGGTAAATTGGAACTGCTCTCGAATCTGTTGCTGGATCTGCCTGTTCCTGTCCTACGTGTAACTGTTTTGTTTCAAATCTATAATCGCTCATTTTTTTATCTCCTTTATTTTCAATCTGTTTTTTTGTTTTATCTTTGTTTTTTTCTCAGATTTTCTAAATAAAAAACCCGAGGCTTAATTCGCTCCCGGATTAGTTACAATCATATTTTTTATATCTTAAGGCTCATTTGGACAACACTTCTCTAAGCCCCGATTGTAATCTTTTATCCGGGAGTTCTGCATTCGACAACACATATACATGGTCATGACTAATTTTTTCTGAACTATCATTGTCCTTTCTCCTTTGCTTTTATTTTTGTATTTCGTTTCTTGATGATGTCATATTATCATCTGTATTCATGTTTGAAAAATCATTATAATTTATCGCCTGCTATAAATTTTACTTATAGCAGGCGATATTTTAATTCTTTCTTTATCATACCAGCACATAATTCAATCAATGATATTAGCAAGCTTCACTAAACTATGTGAATCATATACACATCCGCCTCTTCTCCCTCAAAGGTAAAACTTCTTTCATACTCTCCGCCGTTTTTTGTGATTGTCTTTACAGACGCTTCATTTGAACGTTCTACTGAAAGCTGGAGTTTATCCATTCCAACTTGACGTGCCCGTTCCAGAATGAGTTTTAACATTTCCGTCGCGTACCCTTTTCGACGCTGCGATGGTCTTACACTATAACCGCTGTTCCCAAAATCCTTAAGGAAATCATTCAATTCATGACGAAGATCGATGATGCCAACAATATTATCATCCTCATCGAACGCAAAGTATGTGTCAGTTACTACCCAGGACGGATTTACGGCATCGGTTGAAGTATTATCCGTCACAGATTTAAGCCATTCATCATATGAGTCAATCTGATCAAAGAGTTCACTTCCGTTTATCGTTGTCTCTCCGTTTTCGATAAACTCCTGCTTAAAGGCAACCGCCTTTGATTCATATTCTTTGATTGGTCTTTTAAGTGTGATCATTTCTGTTCTCCTATCAATTGTTTTCTTATATTGTCCGTAATAGAGCGGATTGTCTTTGTTTTCATAGATATGATCCTGCTCCACATTCGAACTCCCTGGTACGAATACAGAATCATATTGACGATTTCATCGACATTTACTTTCTGAAACTCTCCCCGCTTTATCCCGTAACGAATAAGCATTTTCCATTTCTCTTTTGCATTTCGCTCCAGCCGCTCCATCACATCGGTATTCACTGTTTCAGCATACTCATATAAT
>JAEEGJ010006076.1_pt1 | contig 36799 bp, 37 predicted proteins | sample 8958761 | NCBI WGS metagenome assembly JAEEGJ01 (sample SAMN16246546, study PRJNA631951) | gut metagenome | biome: gut microbiome; feature: rumen; material: RS-attached | host: Bos | place: Iran: Karaj | collected 2018-10
GAGCTTCGTGCAGACAGGCAAATTTCTCCAAGTTCTCTGCCATCTCTATCTGTATATCCTCATGAAAGCCCAGCAGTTGTTCTTCCAGCATATCACGGAGCAATGGACTCACCTCTGGTGCCACTCTGTCCATGATCTCCTCCACCTCAGGCTTCAATCCGTAATCAGGCATCAAGTCCTGAACAGAAAGAAACACATCCAGTGAAATCTTCTTAATTACTTTTTTCTTTGTTTTCATTTTACCTTTGTTTATTAATTGTTACTACTGTTGTTCGTGATGCTGCAGCTTTCACTTGCAATTGAAGTGCAAGGCGAATGCAGAGCCGAGTTTACTCGAGCTATGCTAAGCCGAAGCCTTCATTCGCGCTAGCAATTCTTAATTGCGATGGCAAAGGTAGAATGCGATTATGCGATTGAAAATCTTAAAAAAATCGGGGCTCTCAATCGCAAGCCAAAACACCCCTCAAACCCTTTATTTATCGAGGAAAAAAATTTTTTTCATAAAAAAATGCGATTGACCCCGATAAAGCCAATCGCATCATTTTCAATCGCAAAATAGTTGATTTACTTAGTTCCTTGCCACGTAAAATGCAATCCAATCATAGAAACACTGCTTCTTTCCAGCACTCATATATCTGGAAAAGGTACGCGATTCCCTGCCTTCATAGCCTACACATCTGGCGATGAAGTCATAGCTGCCTTTGATTACACCCGCATCTTTCAGGCATCCCAGGAAATAGCCTTTTAGCATCTCACGCTTACTACGATTCTCCCACAAATCGCCAACTTCTATTTTCCACTCAGAATCCACCAGGTCGTCAATAAGCGTTTCGCACCATTCCATGGTAAAGCGTTTGTTGGTGCGCAGCTCATAGAACCAGTCATCATTGATGATCCGCTTCAGGAATCTGCCTGTCTGGAAGTAATTAGGCTCTTCCTTTCCGATGTTGAAATCCACCTTTACTTCTTCATACTCAGTGAAGTCCTCATCATCATTCACCCAACTACCTCGAGCGTTGGGGTAGTTTATCTGATACAGTTTCACCATCATGCTTCCTGCCTGGAACACATTGTGATCTCCTTTTACGTTGTCTTTTGCCATGATTTGTTTGTTTAGTTAGTTCTTTAATTGCCTCTTGGACAGAAATGCCCTGAGACATATATAGTTTATTTAGGTCTGCCCCTGACTCAAAACTATTCTTGTCGCCTTGAATCGTATCATGTGAGTCAATCTTAGGGCCATAGATCAGTTGGCTGAATTTCTCCTTGATTCTTTGGATAACAGCAGCCACAGGCGGAGGAGGGTCTAATCCCCACTTTATCTCCAACAAGTCGACGATGGGCCTTGCTTCCTCCCATGTCGCACGACTTAAAGCATATTTCTCTAAAAAGTCTAATTCTATGGAATATTGTGTTTTTGTTTGCTGCCGCAGGGTTTGGTACTTCTTTTGTTTCCCACCCCACGGCTTCAATTCTGACGAATCGTCATTATTTGTTTCTGCCATCATACTCTATAGTTTTAAAGTTATTGTTTTACTTTCTTTTCTCTCTATAAAGGTCAAAATAGTATCTGGTTTTATTGGTATCATAATTTATTTTTTTCTACTTTTTTTTCATAGTCATCTACAAGTGTGTTTTCTGCAAAGGTAAGGAATAAAAGTTGAATAAAACAAAAGAAATCCATTATTTTTATATAGACACAAAATTTTTCAATAAACATTTGGCTGATCAAAAAATAATCACTACCTTTGCCCCAAACTTTAAACACAATAGTATGAACAACATTGAATCACAAAAGGGCGAAATCGTCATGTATCAGCCAGATGAAACTATCAGGCTGGAGGTAAGAATGGAAGGTGAAACCGTCTGGCTAAGTGCCAATCAAATGTCACTTTTGTTTGATAGAGACGAGAAAACAATCAGGAAACATATCAATAATGTGTTTTCTGATAACGAAGTTCCGAAAGCTATTAACACGCATTTTTTGCGTGTTGATGGAGTCAAGCAACCCGTAGCATTTTATACCCTTGATGTTATTATATCCGTTGGATACCGAGTGAAAAGCAAGAAAGGGACAGCTTTTCGTCAATGGGCAAATAAGGTTCTGAAAGAATACCTGCTTCGAGGATACTCCATCAATCAAAACCTAAAAGATTTACATACCCAGTTAGGTACACACGACAAAAGGATTAGTGTACTGGAAGAAAAAGTCGATTTCTTTGTCCGTTCCTCCCTGCCTCCTGTAGAAGGTATCTTCTACGATGGCCAGATCTTCGATGCCTACGTGCAGATTGTCAACCTTATCAAACAGGCGAAGCACACCATCGTCCTTATCGACAACTATATCGACGAAGCAACCCTCACCATGCTCAGCAAGCGCGATGTCAATATTTCAGCTACCATCTACACTCGCCAGCTATCTCAACAACAGCAGCTCGACGTCCAACGCCACAACCAGCAATATCCACCTATTAATATATGCACCACTCAGCGCAATCACGACCGTTTCCTGATTATCGACGATGTGGTATACATCTTTGGTGCCAGCCTGAAGGATGCGGGCAAAAAACTCTTCGCCTACATCAAAATGCAAGAAACATCAGCAACTGATCTACTCAATAACATCAGATAAAACCCCATACTCGTCGTGATGACGCTGCTTTTTTCGTGTTATCACAATATTAGATTTAAGGTTAATAATTTTCCAGCTCGCAGCGGCGAGCTTTTTTTAATCCCACCCCTCTTCATCATTCACTTCCATAAACCTCGTCATGCCGTTATCATCCATATCATCTTCTGATGCAGGATCAAACCCACGCATGTTGTCAGGCTTATGATATTCTTCCCTTGATGGAGAAGATGATGGCGCAATAGAAGTGGTACTTTCATTTGCAGATTCTTTTGTCCTGATTGAATCCTCATAATGCTTTATCTCATTAACCGTCGCAGTATCGATACCAATACCATGACCGCCATCAATCGGCGCTTCATTCTTTCCACCCTTACGATTGCCACATGCAGCAAATAGAAAGGCTATTAATAATATAATAGGTATATACTTCATACCCTAACACTCACTATCATCATATTCTTCATGTGGGTAGTCGTTGGTACCGCTGCGTCTATGGTTCTCACCCCAACCTGATGGCTTGTAAGCATAAAACAACAAACCTGAAAACATAATAGTACCAAATCCAATCCAGAACCAAACAGTGGCTTCACTGCTATTGATCTGATCAGCAACTCTATCTTCTTTTATAAAAATAGAATAAGCGAATAATCCATATACCCACTTTATAAGTGCTATACATACACATATGAGGCCTGCAATTTCTATGCAAACCGCGACTTTCATGCCAGTATTGAATTCATCATTCCTCATAAAACTCTTGCCATTCAAATCCACAGCCATTGCATTCGCAATAGCCATCATCGTAAATCGTTACATCCTCGCAGCCACATTCTGGGCAATACACATTATCGTAATACATATCAAAGACCTTATTGTAACTTTTTATATATGCTCTTAAGAACAACTGCAACAATTATAATCGCAAAAAACCAATTCTCTATCATAACCCAATCATTTTAAGTTAAACAATAAATTTTGGTGCAAATATAATATTGACCCTGTCTCAAAAGTCGGGACACCCCCTTGGAATTTAATATCTTTTAAGGAATAGCCCAATAAATATTTAATTTATGATACATAGACATTATGATAATTGATTCACTTTCCTTCAATATAATCCAAATAGTACTGCTTGAAATAGCTCATTAATTTGTCGTGCTCATAGAACAAATATTTCATCCAATTGTTATTAATTTCCAAATAAGGGTCTCGTTTATCTGGATGAATTGCATATAGACATGATTTCTCAAAAGACGCAGAATGACCAATTACTTCATTATCACTTTCGTTAGGGAACCAGGCTCTTAGCACATTATAGGGCGACTTTTCTAATAATTCATCAACTAAATCTTCAAAGGCGCCAGCCATTGGGTAGTCTTTTATTGCACGAAATATTGTCTTTCTTGACGATTTCCATTCTAACGACTCACCCATTTCAATTTTAGATTCTTCTATAAGATGTTCAATGCACTTTACCATAGAGCCTTCCTTTTCACGTGCAGTTTCATCCTCATTGATAATTTCCCATGCAATAGCGATTGTCATACAAGCCATTCTATCAAATGAAATAATAGAAGGTTGTGGTTTTAACTGCATAAATTCCACTAAAGACATCATCCACATATAATCATATGAACTAGTTGCAATGCTTGGAATATCTTTCAACTTTCCTTTTGGTGTAAAATCGGAATGTAAGATACCAGATACTTTATTCTTTATTCTTTTAAAAAGGTTGTGTTCCTTGGGCTCTTTATCTTCAAGACTATTACCAGTATTATCATACCAAACTCCCTTAATTTTCAATTTGCATTCCGAGAAGATTGGACTATCTACTATATCTTCAATTACATCACAATAATCATATGCCCTATCTATTAAGATATAAAGATCAGATTGAGGGTAAGCTACAATTTTCTTTGTACCTTTTATCCACTTATCACCATCAAGTAGCATTTCTTTTACAGTAAAGCATTCTCTTTTGTGATTAAAGCGATAAAGATTTCCATTTATATATTTTAATTTACCTTCAGCAGAAAACACCTTCTCGTCTTTTTTATTGTAGATAGAACATGCCACTAGTGAATTTTCTATCTTGAAATCCTCTTTATCACCATTATCTTCAAAATTATTCGTAGGAACAGTTGATAATGAGTCTCCCTGTTTATATGTGTATTCAATTAAGCCGAGTTTTGCCAATCTCATTTTGATTGACACCTCTGTACGTCCAACTATATCAGCTATCGTTGCAGCATCTTTACCTTGGTTGAAATAAAGAGTTATAAGCTCCTCTTCATTCTGTGTCCATGGCTTTCCTTTTCTATCTTCTTTAACAAAGTCTTTTTCTGGAATTATATCAGGAATAGAGACTCTGGAAGAATCAGTTTTACCATGTGAATCCAAATATACATTTTCTATTTCTAATTCCGATAAAGTTGACTCTATGTCAGTATCATGAGTTGTTTCTTGTTCTTTATTGTCGGAAATCTCCGACTTTTCACTTTCTACATCCTTTGTTGTATTTTCCTCAAACTTGTAATTTCCACGCAAAATAGCTATAGCCTCCCCTATCCTATCAATAAGATCCATTGAATAATCTTCACTCATCAAGGATATTTTAAGATCGGAAAGAAAGTTTTCATAAATAAAAGCCAACGTAGGAGTAACCTCTCCCTGTTTTATAGGGTGATTAACGATGTTATGATATAAATCATATACTGTAGGGCAAATCTCTTTAAACAATTCTCTTTCGCCCCTATGATTTTTCAAAAAAGTGTAATATTCAAGATTTAAGGCTATCTTTACATCTTCATTTAACATATTAAAATCGAGAAAAGCCTCATTATTCACTACTGTAGGATTCTTTTCCGCCTCACCCTTGTTTTCTGAGATTATTCTCTCATAATCAGATAGTGCTGTGGTAGAATGATCTATAGCATTATCAGCACTAAAAGCCAATTTTTCTATTTGTATATCCGATAGATTTGTATATGTCTCCAATAATACTCTTTTCAATGAAGAACGCCCAGAGGGCAATGTCATTAGAAAATACAAGTCTTCATCAAGTTCTGCATACTTGACACAATCGTATAACTTTGTTTCAGATGGTTTTACATTCGTATCTCTCATCAATGATAGAATATCCTCCTTACCACGGACTGGAACTATATGCCAAAAACTATCGCTTTGCAGATACCAAAATGGCAAGTAAGCATCTGGATGGAAAAGAGGCTCTTCTGGTAACACTCTATTCCACACTTTTAAGAACATAGATTTCAATTTGTCATCATAATATATTTCATTATCTGACAACTCATTTTGTTCGAATAGTTCAATCACCGTAAGCATTAATACAGCCTTGTGCGGCGATTTTCGTCCATACTTATTATTAGTCCTTAGATTTTTGAAGGCTTCTGTATAATCCATGCTCAAATGATGTTACAATTCTTCTATTTCTTCATCTTGAGTAAATTCTTCAAGGCCTTTGTCTGTCAATTGAAGGAACATGTCAAGGAAGGCCCTATTAGAGAAAAAATACCCCTTATCTTCTCGTAACTTTTCATCCATTACGGAGAACCCATAGTTTGCATATTCTTCCATCGTCTTTATTAGTGAGGAAACTACTGTACTTGCATCGATAATTCCTTTATCAAGAGCTATCCAATCAATATCTGTCTTAGCGACGAGAGCTATGAAGATATATGAACGTAAGTTCGGATAAGCCTTGCGAAATTTCTTTGAATCAAGATTTCCCCAATACTGTAAAGGTTGTCCTAAACCCTTCACATCATCAGCATCCTCTGAAAGAGGAATTCTTTTGTTTGCATATAATCCTATGAAAAATGCCATAATATAAGGCTCATATCCTGCTCCTAGGATCTTACCTTTTGCTCCTGTATTTCCAGAAGCACCTATACCATAGTCAGAAATCACACGCATTACACTTTGTTCGTATTGCTTTTCAAATCTTGGGTTTCTACGTCCCCATTTATCTATGAGTTTCTCGTCTTTCTTTACGAGTTCCTCTATATCATCAAATATCTCAGCCATAATTTACTTGATTTTGGTAATTATTGTTTGGATTGTTCCTAATTTTTTATCATCGAATGGGCGTTTCTTTTCTATGCGGAAAATACGACCATCTATGTCATTAATTCGTGAAAGGTCTAATATTGCTTCCCCGTTATTACCATCACGCAGGAAACTTTTAGTAACGATTATTATTTGTTTTCGTAATGAACCAATAACCCTAAAGAATTCATTTTCCTTCGTGTCTGTAAACGATGATGTTGGTGCATCGAACAACAACGGCAATTCTGTTCCATCTCTTTCACTTGACAAATTACCTATAGCGAACAATACCGACATGAGATAAGTTGTCTTTAAGGCTGTGTTGGGATTAAAGATTCGAACACTATCATTATTCATCAAGAAAGCTTCTCCTTGTCCGCTTTGCTTTTCTATAATTCTAATAGTACCTTTGAAGTCGTTTGTATTCAATTTCTCTAAAAATAAATTTGATTTCTCTTCAATGGCATCAAGTAATCTTCTTTTATTTTCTTCTTTAGCGTTTTTGAATGCGTTTGAAATCTGCTGAATAATCAAGGCTGTTTTTGCATACATTTCAGCAGCAGTTCCTTCAGAAGTCTTACTGAGAGCCAGTTCTGCCTCCTCAAGAGTTGCTCGATGTTGTTCTCTCTGACGTTTAAGTATGTCAATTCTATTGATTGCTCGATTCTTTTTGTCCATCCATTCTGATATATTATCATAGTTGGCTAGAAGCTGTTCTTCTGTTAAACCATCTGCCTGGGCTAAAATGCGTTTCTTTTGTTCGAACTCAGAGGAGAGATTTGCATCAATCTTCTTGATATCATCATGTAAGCGGTTATTAAAAGCAATTGCATCTTGTATTTTACGTCGCATCTTTACTACTTCAGAAAGATTATCGTTAAGGGTCGTGTCTCTCTTTTGTAGCTCACCAATATAATTTGCTTTGTATAATGGCTCTATTCCTTCGTCAGCCTTTCCATTTAATGATGCTTTATATTCTTCCAAACGGTCATGCATAAAATTCCACGCTTCCGATCCTTTCTCCGCTTTACGACCACAGAACTTACAAACTTCTTCCTCAAGCATGTCTTCCATTATCTTCCTCCCTGGAATATGAGCAGGAAGTGATGTAAAACCTCTCTCTGCAGCCTTTATTGCTTTTTCTACTCCTGCAGTCACGAGATATTGGTCTTCCTGCTTCTTGCGCTCATTCATAAGAGCGTTGATTTTTGAAGAATACTCTTCCGCAGTATCAGCAAACCCCATAAGAATCCACATATCATCAAGTAAATTGATGGTGTAATTCTCTTTGATTCTAGCTGCTGTTTCTGCCCTCCGTTGAGATAGCCGTTCTATCCTTTGGTTGACGGACTTGAGAAGTTTCGAAGCCTCCTCGCTTTGTTCGATATTTTTAAGTAAACCCTCGAAATTTTCAGCTTCGCCCTCCTTAATCTTTATTTCTCGCTCAATATCTGACAAAAGCCCCTTTTCTTGTTCGATAGTCTTATTATATCCTTTAATTTTATCTGCATTCTTTTTGTCTAGCTTTTGCGCATTATCCCGAGCTTGTTCGGCATTTTTAGTCGCATATTCCATAAATGAAAAATAAGCTTCAAAGTCCTGAACTTCACTAAACTCATCGACAAGTTGTTTTAGGGAATTTGATTTTTCAAGGATATTCAAATCCTGTTCGCCTTTAAACATAATAAATTTACGCATCTCTGATGGCAGATCTTTGTCAAATGTGACACCGTCTTTTATAATACGTTCAACTCCATTCCCTTCTATCAAAGAAAAAGAATAATTAGATGTCGATACTTCGCCATCAAAAGACTTAGTAAAGTGAAACATCTTCTCTAAAACTTTAATTCTGCCTTTATGCTCATATGTCATTGCTACACGAACATCATCAGAATTGTTCGGCATTAATTCTTCACTTCTTTTTTTGGATATATATTTAGTATCCATCTTGTTTATCCCATCTGTGCGGAATAGCCATTCAAGTGCCTCATAAAAAGTGGTCTTGCCATCGCCATTGGATCCAATTATTAAATTCAAACCATCTGACAATTCAAATGTATTCTCCTTGTAATAACTCCTAAAATTCTGGATTTCTATTTTATGTATAATCATAATAAATAGTTATCGTTGATATAGTTAAACACTGTCATATAGACTTTTTTCTGGACGCTTTCATCGATTGAACCATCCAAATTCTTAATTATTCGAGCAACGGCTGCAACAACAACATTTTCAGAATTCATCGCAGTGTATAAATCCTCATATTCTGATTTGTTGTAGTCGTATAGTTCTTGAAGCTTTTGGTCATCAAGAACCATGTGAAGCATTCGTTCTTTGTTTGTCATAAGCTATAAAGTTTTAGATTGTTAATGCATAATGATCCAACACCTCTCTTAATTCAATTTCAGAATAGGAGGGATTTTCTGAGAGATTAGCGAAGTTTCGTACTCTTAAAAGTTCACCTCTAACCAGTGACTGTTCCATGCGAAAACTGGCACTATATGGATTAACTTCTGGAAGTACAACAAGGTCGTGCAACTCTGCCAATTTTTTGTCTGGATGAGTTCTAAGAACACGCCCACGACGCTGAATGAACTGACGTGGGTTTCCTGTACTGGAACAGAATATAGCCAGTTCGCTTCGAGGCACATCAACACCTTCGTCAAGACATTTCATAGATGTTAGCACCTGAAGTTTTCCTTCTGCGAAATCGTATAGGATTTCTTCTCTATCCTTTTGTCCAGAAACGAACTTTCTGACTGTAACGTGGTCATCAACTTCTGTTACTGCCTGAGTGTAAATGTTTATAAGATGTTCAGCATCGTTGTCATCATCAATGTCTTCGTTCCTGTCAAAGTCATCTTGACCTCCAACATAATCAGGCTTATTACCTTCAGGAACATATATTAAGGAATATTTCAAGTTACCATTTTCAGCAAATCTTTTTTCAATAATAGATTTGAATACTTCCAACTTGTTGACAGCCTTATGTATAATCCGTTTACGTTCAAGAAGTTTCATCTTTAGAATCTCGTCAATATGGTCAAAAGTCTCTGTATTATAATTGAAATACTTCGATATTTTTTCTGATATTTCCACATATACGCTCATCTCTTCTGGTGTTAACCTGACCACATGAGGATAATACATATACTTGCAAAGCACACCATTTTTGATGGCCTCCTCCATACTATATTCGTAAGTATAGTGCTCCTCAGAACCAAAGAACTTATTAAGTTTCTTGTTTCCTTCGTCATCAAACTGACGTTCTGGGGTTGCAGACAATCCTATACGTCTGAGATATGGAATCTCTTTCAATCGCTTAACCAATGAACCAGAACCCATATTATGACACTCGTCAGCTATCAACAACAAACGTTTCTTGTCAAAACCATTCAGGACATTAAACACCTTTTCTCTTGAATACGAAGCATATGTCGATATAATGATGTATGATACTTCTGGCTCTCGTTCTGTCTTGTATTTCTCATTAAAGAGAATACGTTCTACTTCATCTCGCCAAGTCGAATTCTTGGAATATACCTTTGTGATATTTGCAAATTGGAATTTCCTACATTCTTGCTCCCATTGATTTACAAGCGTAATTGTAGGAACTAGAATAATGGCTTTATAGTAACCCTTTCGCTGATATATCTCGAATAGACAATTCAACGAAGTAATGGTCTTTCCTGTACCTGTAGCCATTGCGAATAGGCCCTTCTGTCCATTATTCTTCCAATTTTCAAATGCTATTTTTTGGTATTCACGAGGCCCAGAAGGATAAGGGAATTTTGGCTCTATATCAATATCTTCACGAACCACCCATTGTGACTCTTGTCTTTCGCGGAGAGCCCTTTCTTTTTTAATTTTACGGAGCTTAACCTCAACGTCAAGAAGTTCCTCTATGTCCTTATCTCCATAATTCGACTTAATGGCAGAAACAAGATTCTCTGGGGAGAGATACTCAACATTCTTTTTCTTCCCTAACATGATCGAATCAAACTCTTCTCGCTGGCTTTTTATTCGTTTTTGGATCATCATATCAACAGAATCACTTCTATCAATTTTAATCTCTTCAAGGTTATTAAATAGACCACTGATAGTGAAATTTGCAGAACCAGTAAAAGAGGTAATGCTGTCGCCATCCCTAAATTGACCAGATTTTGTATGGCTGATACCCTTTTTATTCCTTGGCCTAATAATCCTAATATCAATACGTTTGTCATAGATAAGGAAAGCTAAGCACTCGAAGAATTGTTGCTGGTATTCATCGAATGTCTGCCTTAAGGTTTCGAAGTTGGTTAGGTCAAAACAATCGATGACTCCACCGTGTACTCCTTTGCTAATAGCTTCTTTGTCTTCTTCTGAAACAATGTGATTGATGACAAGTCTCATTCTTCCGCCATTCGAAATAAACGTGGCAAAGCCATCAGCAAGCACACTGATAGTAGCAGAGCTGAAATAACCTAATTGAAGGTCAAACTCTTTGCTATTCTCCAAGCAATCGTTGAAGAATTTCTCTGGTGAATTAAACTCACCAGGTCTATACGTTCCGTCATCTGCCCAATCTACCTCGTACAGCATAAGTTTTTAAATAAAGCAGTTCGTACACATAATATCATCGCCAAGGATCTCGGCAAGGGTGGTCCCCTTATTGTTGGCCATGCTTTCTTTCTGGCGACGGATGATGTCGAGTTTTATCTGACGTATACGCTCAGGTTTGATGAGGTCTGCAAGACTCTCATTCTGATTCCATGTATAGCCGTCTTTCTCGAACTCCATCGCCTTCTTAAAGAGATCAGGATGCTGCTCGTAGAGCCAGATCCATTCTATCTTCTGCTGGAAAAAACAGAAGTAGCAACCAGAACGACTGCGGCAATAGGTCCCCTTCTCGCCATCCACTTCGAAAGGAATCTCTTCGTAGTAGGCAGGCACGCCCACGCCGCTTTCCCTCAGAAGACGGAAAATGTCGTCCTTCACCAAAATATCTGTATTGTCAAGTAGTGGAAAATCTTCGAGTTTGCCCACTGGATAATCTGTCGTTTTTAGGAACTCGAACACAGCATGATTGAACAACTTAATGTCATAATCAAGTAGTGCATTCATCTTCTTAGAGTAATAGAACTGTTTCGTGATAGGCTTCCTAACTGTTTCCAATATCTCATCGCGAAGGAATCCTTCAGGACATAATCGCTCGTAGATCTCAGTAATCTGATTCAAGTTCTCATTATGCAGGAACTTGTTGATTACATCGATACTCCAGATATTTTTGCGAAATGGGAAAATAGCCTGGATATTAGGCTTAGATGATATATAGCCATCTCTATCCTCATCGCCACGAATACCAACATAAGAAACCGCATAATCATCACCAACATATTCCTCGAACTTATCGAGTTTCATCTTCTTGGTACACCAACGAGCCTGTGGAGAAGGCAGGAATCCTCCCATCGCTTTCAGGAAGTGATGAAATGGTGTTGGCTCTGGGCTACCTTCAGCAGCTCTGAGTCGTTCTATCTTACCCAAATAGGCTTCCAGACGATTGATCAATGTTTCTGTCTCAGCCAGTTCACAACCAGTATCTGAATTGTAGTACTCAATCTTTAATGATGGGTACGTCTTCTTCAGATAGATGGCGAGTGCAGCACTGTCCTTACCGCCTGAAATGCCTAATATATGTCTTACCTTTGTCATTTATTCATCTTCTTATTGAGTATCGACAGCAGAGTGCAAACGTCGATATTATTGTCACCAGAGAGCAGTTTGCTGATTTTCTTTTCAAGGTCATCAGCTTTAGACTTGTCTTTCTCTGGTAGTACGTATGTCTGAGTCCTGATATTGGTTCCTTTGTTGGTCACCATATCGAATGAATATGCTTCGTTCTTATCTGAATCACCCACCTTATGGGATATATCCGAGTACTTCTCGCATTCTCTGAACAAATAAACCAAATCATCAGCCAACTTGTCTTCCTGTTCATCCCTTAATGCATCAAGACGCTGTTCAAGGATAGTGTAGCAGATTGACTGATACCACTGAGTTCGATTGTCGTATTCTGTCATCACATGGTGATAGAACTCCCGTTGTTTACCTGTAAGCAGATAGTCTTTCACATGAGCCAGTCGCTCGCGCACTTCAACGATATATTCTGTATAGTCATAGCTCTGCAAGCCAAACTCTTCTACCAGACGTGCCTCGATGCGATCAATCAGCTGAGAGTAACAAGATCTCAGTTCCCTGATTGCTCGCTGAATAATCTTACCATACTCATTGATAAACTCTTCTTGCTTCAGTTTCTCCTGAGTAAAACCAAGAGCCTCTGGCAAGTCCTCGAAGAAAGCTTTCTCTGGGTCTTTTGCCTTAGCCAGCACATCACGGAATCTCATTGTTGATTCGTGGTCAAACTTACGAGTATGCTTAGTGTATTCATCCAGCCGTACATAAAAACTTAAGAATGGTTTGATGGTCTCAATAAAGCTGGCATTGGTGATAGTGAACTCATCGCCCAAATTGATGAAACGACGATACTGATTGAAAAAGCCTAATTTCACACCATCAACAGCGAACTTCTTTATTTCAAAATCGCCAGGATGCTTCTGGAGCAGATCGAAGAACTCCATATTTACGTTAGGCATGAATGCACCTTTCGATGCGTCATATAGTGCAAAGTCCTGACGCTTGATGAAGAGATAAGTAGGAATCCAAAACTCCAAGAACCCTTGCTTAATTTTATAGGGCTGGGCAGATAGTATTTTTATCAGCTCTGATATCTTCCTTGCCTTATTCTCTGAACTCTTTAAAAAATCTTCACAGGCATCCCACAAAGGCATGAAGCCCTTGTTGGTAGGTTCATCTGCGAAATCTCCATTCTGATGCAGGCCCGTATTCAACAATAACGATGAATAGATGGTCTTCTCTGGTGGGAATTTATCTTCAGGGAATCCCATTCCATTCTCAGAATAGTGTTCTGTCAAATAGGTAAGATAACTCTTACGAGCAGCCGTTATCGTACCACTGAGTTTATGTTTGTTGAACAGTTCATTGTTCATCACAGGAGTTTTGCTGTAAACCTCATTGCAGACTCTTGATAGTAACTGATTGAAGTCACGATGCGATTCCACTTTCTGCTCCTTGCCTGCAAATATCCAAACGACTCTATTTTTGTATGAGAAGAGGTTGTCGCTAATAGCTTTGTTGAGCAGGGTCTCTTCATATTCTTTCAGTTTCTGGATTTCAGTCACAGCCACTCTGTCGTTCTTGTCAAGTACACGCTCCAACAAATACATATACTTCTTGATATTGTAGAGGTGGTCAATAATGTCCTCCGTATTGGTGAAGTATGCAAATATAAGAGCATGGTCAGTCTCTGAGCTGAATTTCTTGATTTCTTCTAATGCTTTCTTGTGTGTAGAGAATATCAATTCGATGTAGCCATCTGTATCGCCAGTAGGCACAACATCCAGAGGTTCTTCACGGATCATGTAGTCAAAGAATCGTGGCGTACCTTTCTGATAGAAGTGGGCTTTGACAGGAGAGATTCTATGATTGAAGAACACATTCAATTCATCAACAAAGGTGACAGGGCGAGAAACCATCATGCCTGCCTCACGTATCTCTGCTTCGAGGTCAACGTCAGTTCCCTCAAAAAGCATCAAACGTTCTTTATAAGCCGCGTAGCGAATAATCTTCTTGGCAGTCAGTTTCTGAATGATTTCTTTGGCATTGTCTATCGCCATGGCCTCACGAGCATAATCTGTCAGATTCCTTTCTGTGAGCTTAAATCCGGCTGTACCAAAGAGGTTCAGCAGACCAATAGCTTTCACCAACTGCACTGCTTTTAGCATTTCCTCTTCACTTCTCCAGTCCTGACCTTCCACACGTTCTATAGAGACCTGAATAGTACTCCAACTCATTGAGTCGGCATTGGCATCTTTCAGATATGAATAGAAGTTGTAAAGCACGTAGTCATAGACCTTCTGCAAATTGTATGTTAGATGCTCTGCTGGTTCGAACTCAGAAATAGAATTGGTGCCTTTTGATGCCAAGAAAGTGAAGAGCGAACGCTCATTCTGGCCATATCTCTGAATGGCTGTAGTGATGGTGTAGGCAGAAAAGAGATCCAAAGGATATAACTGAGCAGCAGTATCATATGGGAAGTCCTTTGAGACATAACGTGTCTCTCTGGCCAACTCATATAGGGGGTTAATATTCCCTGCATCACTTAACTTTCCTTCTTCTTTTAGTTGGGTAGAAGCAAGATAGAGCAACTGTTCTACTGGTTCCACAAAAGTTATCTCCTTGAAACGTCCCTTTACCTTTGTCCACTCATTCGCTTGTTCCTCAGTTAACCCTTTGGCGTATGCTCCAAAGTTCTGATGAAGCGTTGTAAGCAGCATTATCTGGCGAGTGGGAACATTCACCAGCTCAGATAACTTCTGCAAGAAATACAATTCCTTTTCTGGATTGTTTTTTGCTGCATGTTCCAACACTTTACCAAACTCATCAACAACTATCAGCAGGAATTTCCCTTTCTTCTGACATTGGGTATAATAATTCTTTAAGCTATCAAGGATGCTGGTGGTATTGCCCTCCACATTAAGAGCCTTGCTTAGTAGCGTTGACATCTCTGCGTAGTCGCCTACGATATTCATAATCTCAAACGACTTGGCATTTGACAGATTCTTGGAATCCAGCAAATATTTCTGCTTGCCAGTTTTCTTCAAATCAGCCTCCAAAGCCAGAAGGAAGCTCGACTTTCCTGTGCCGTATGATCCAATGATAGTGAAAGAGTGTATGCCAGTACGGAAATCGTTCACAATGTTGTGAATAGCATTCTGGGCATTTGGCGTTACCAGGTATTGCATCCCTTCGGCAAAGCCGTTCTCTATGTTTGCAGATAAACTAAATGTCTTTGCCATAATAATCGTCTAAAACCTGTTTAACTTCCAAGTCTTTGGTAAACTGAACCTGTTTGATGCCAGCCACGTCACTATAAGCGAAATACTGGCTATAATCTCTGGCCAACAGCTTCAGCATCTCGATGGTCTCAAAATCCTGCATACAGAACACCAGACCCACTCTCTCCTGAATGGTATCAAAAGAAATGGTATTGTCACCCTCCAGCTCCTTCAGTTTCAGTAGGCCATAAAGGAAAATCTCCTTTGTCACCTTGCGCTTGCCATCAACATTAAAGTAGTAGCCCTTGCTCTCTGAACTCTGGCGAATTAAATCAAGATCTATTAGCAGCGATGAAAAATCCTCATTGGATTGTGCTTTGCGAGGCAATGCATAATTTTGCAGAAGGACTGCAACGTCTTTCTTCACTGTGTTCGGATTGAAAAGCGTCATTTTTCCTGCTTCTACCATTCTCAACTTTACATATGTCAGGACTTGCTCTTTTTCAAAATGGCTGCGCTCTCGTTGAACACCACAGAAGAACATGTTATATAGAGTTGCTTCTTCTGTTAAAACAAGATTTAAGTGGAGTAGCCATAATGTGGCAATATCTTCTAGATACTTATCCTTGCCGTTTTGGTCGTTAAACAAATAATCTGCCAACGCTGTTGGTTTGTCATTCTCTGTAACGCCAAAGGCTTTTAGCCAGAAACGGATAGAAGAGACCATATTCTTACCCACTCCTAATCCTATCACAGCCTCAGGACTATTGAAATCATTTCCAGCAACGACAAAATCATATCCCTTCTTCAGCCATAACGACTTGCAGGGGAATGACTCATGTCCAGAAAACGTATACTTTTTTAATTTACTAATGCTCATTGTTTTAAGTTCCCGTAACAGGCAATAAAAGAACGTACCCTACTCTCTTAAGTATTCCTTGTTACAGCTGCCGTGGAAATGAGCTTTGAGATGAAATACAGAGAAAGGGTACGCCTATTACGGCGTACCAAGCTTCCTCAAAGACTCATCTCATTTAAAGTTTTCCACGACTTTGTAACGAAAGTCTTCTCAGATAGTTGATACTATCAACCTTGCCAATAAGTTATTGCAAATGCTGCTTTTTATGGTGCCTACTCGTCACTACGACACGGGCATCGGCAACAATGCATTTGCAAAAGTACAAAATATTTTTGAAAACTCAAAAGTATTCCCATAAAAATCTTCATTCTTTCTTAGAAAGAACCTCATTTCGGTACTCATACCACCATCTCGTGACAGCACAGAGGGCTAAAACTCGCTCCTTGATGAAGTCCGGATATTTGGGCGTCAGCTCTTCAGCGTTGTAGCCTGCAATGACACAGAGGAAGGTGAGATCGCCCTCGATATATTCGCACCAGTGGTTCTGAATCAGGCAGAAGCTCAGGATATTATCAAACTCTGCCTCTGTCTTGGGGAGTTGCACATGGGCTACCACATGGGGCTTAGCCTGTTGGTATAATAGCCAGTAGTCGCCATGGCCCTCGACGTGTTTCAATTCTGCCTTGAACGCATCGCGCTCAACGTGCATGGGTTTCAAACCTGGATGCTGCAAACGTAGGAGCATCACATAATCTTTGTTCTCGATCTTCTTGATTTCCATAATCGTTAATTGTTTAGTGGTAAAACAGTCTCACTCGCATCCTTTTACCACCGTTGCCAACGATTTATTAGGCTGGTTGGTGGGCTAATGTAGCCACTCTTGATGCATTATCTGGGCGCAAAGATAGGTGATTTTATTGAGAAAACAAAATATATGGGATAAAATTTGGAAAATTGCTCGAAAAGGGAGCGAGCGGCAGTAGTCAAGAAATTCCTGACAACTGAACTTTCTCCACAATTGTGTCACGATTCGTAATGTAAATCCAAAGGTTCGTTGAAACTATTTTCTCGTGTGGCAGAAGAGACATATCTTTGCAGCGTCGAAAGATAACTTTGGCAATTAAACTGGATTATAAACCATTAAAATTAATTAAGGATGGAAACTTTTCTGATGACTGTATTTGCTTTCCTATGTTTGTCAGCTGCATTGGGTCAATTAAACAACGATGAGCGGAAATTTACCAAAGAAAATGACCCACGATAACATGATAACTAAGATTGTCAATCACCCGAATGACACAAAGGGGTCAGACCCTGTTGTGTCACTTTAGGTGGATGATGTCGCTCCAGCGGGTGGTGGGATTCTTGCTCTTGAAGTCTTGCTTCATAGCGTTTGAGAATACATCAGCACGACCTTTGCCTCCTGGCTTGGTGTATTGCTGGGAACCAATGACAATGGTTTCGGAGCCGTTGATCTTGTTGATACGGTCTACCACTTCGTCAAGTCTTTTCAACTTCTGAATCTGCTCGGCATCCATATCAAACAAGTCTTGCTGGATAGGACTGTTGGGACTGATGCCCATCACGATAACCCCTGCCCTCTTATACTGCACGCCCTGAACGAAAATCCGATCCAGCACCTCGGCTGCTGCCTTGACAATGGGAATCGTCGAACTGGTGGGAGTGATGAACCGCAACTCGTCGTACTTCCAGTATTGCAAAAGGTCTTCGCGGAAGGGATTACTGCTGATAAAGACACCCACAATCGAGGCGACGGTATCCTGACGACGCAGTTTCTCGGCACAGCGGCTGGCATAGTTGGCGATGTGGGTCCTGAGCGTTTCCTTGTCAGGAATCATCCCATTAAAAGAGCGACTGGTGCAAATGCTTTTTTTCTTTGCCAGTTCTTCATTGGGCACAACATCCTCACCATTCAGCTCCTGCCAGGTACGGACAATGTTAATATTATTAAAGGTCTGACGCACCCAGTCATGGTGATGGATGGCAAAGTCGTACGCAGTCTGACAACCCAGGGCATGCAGCTTCTCAGCGTATCTTCTGCCGATGCCCCAAACATCTTCTACGGGCAGCCATTTCAGGGCAGCAATGCGGTTCTCGTCGTTATCAATGATGCAACAATGCCTGTAAACCTCGAATTTCTTGGCCAGTTTGGAGGCAATCTTCGCCAAGGTCTTATTGGGTGCGAGGCCGATGGAGACAGGCATTCCCACAGATTTCTTGATGCGCCGATGCAGGTTCTTGCCCCACTTCTGCAGATTGAAATGCTCCATCCCATCCAGATAGACAAAGCACTCGTCAATGGAATAGCGGAAGTAGGCAGGAGCCTCCTGGCTGATGATCATGATCACACGTGATGTCAGCTCGCCATACAACTCATAATTGCTGCTGAAAACGGCAATCTTCTGATTGGGGAATTGCTCAGCCATCTGGAAATAAGGCATTCCCTCCTTGATGCCAAGGGCCTTGGCCTCATTGCTTCGAGCCACGACACAGCCATCATTGTTGGATAACACCACAACAGGCTTTCCCTCCAAGTCAGGACGGAAAACTCGCTCGCAAGAGACGTAGCAGTTATCGCAGTCAACGATGCCGTACATAGCTTATTTCCACTTCTTGATGGTGTAGATGACCACTCCCCATACCCTAAAGTCATCATATTGATCAATACGGAAATTGGGCGCTTGGGGGTTTTCTGACTTCAACTCAATGTAACCATCCTTCTTGTGGGTAAGGTCTAACCGCTTAATGTTGAACTCGTCACCGATGGCTGCAACCACGATGTCCCCATGCTGAGGCTCAAGGCTCTTGTCAATCACGGCAATGTCACCTTCATTGATGCCGATGCCAGTCATGCTGTCACCATCAATTTGTGCATAGAATGTAGCTTCCGGATGCTTGATGAGATCCTTGTTGAAATCCAGTGTTTCAGACAGGTAATCTTCCGCAGGAGACGGAAATCCAGCCTTTAAGGACGGTGCAAACAGCAGGTCCAGCTTCTCTTTGAATTCTCCTTTTATCAGTTTCATATTATATCTTCTCTTATCAGCCTACAAAGATAGTTCAAAAGGAGCAAGATACCAAATAAATAAAGATTTATTTGCAAAATGTTCAATTGTTCAAATGTTCAAAAGTTCAAAATGCTTTTTGAAAAATTCAATAAAGCATAGATTATTATATTATAATATATATAATATATATATTATATATATTATAAAGTGTTTTGAAAGATTAAAGTATCAATGAAAAACACTTTTTGAACATTTGAACATTTGAACATTTCGTACTGAAAAGGTTGACATTTGCAACTAAAATAGTAGACTGTATATCGCTGTATACCCTTATTTTAGGTACAAATAAAATAAGCGCCACTTATCAGAGTGACAAATGACGCTTAATCAGAAATAAGATTCTCTAAAATTCTGATACGACCTTGCGGCTATGGCTCGCCCAAGACGTCGTAGATAAGCTGTACCTCCGCAGGCGTGTACGTGCGACGCGTGAGAGAAAGGAGTGGTCGCAGGCGTGCACTGGTATCCAACCAGTCCTTGAATTTCTCCCAAGCTGACATAGGTTTGAGATCAGGGAAGTAGCACTGGGCCAGTTCCGAACGTTTGAAAGTAGAATGATTGTTAGGCATAATAAGTAATAATTAATGGGTTAATGGATTAATTCACTGCAAAGATACAAAGAATTTTTGAGATTTCTTCGCGAAAAGTGCGTTTTGGGCTGAAAAAACGGCAAAAACTCGGTAAAACTCGGAAGAATTCGGAAAGGGCATTTTAAATGTTGTACCTTTGCAATGCATTTGGAGATGCATTGCGAGTAAAGGCTGCGGCTCACCAGAACAAGCAAGTTTGATTCTGCACTCGCCTTGCACTTTCCTTCGTAGCGTCAAAAGGAAACAAAGGCAGTGCGCAGGCTGGAGTTGAATGGAGACAGAGTGAACAACTAACAACAATTTATTAACCATTAAAATTTTAACAAACAGATGATTGAACTTTATCTTTCAAAGAACATGATTGAGGGTTCTGCCGCATATGGCAAGTATTACCCTCGCGTCAGCTACAAGCAGACGATGAACATTCACGACATGGCCAAGCACATGGCTGAGCACAACACCCCGTTCTCAGAGGGAACAATCGAGGGTATCCTGCGTGACTTCGTAAGGTGTACCCGTGAGCAGACCCTGATGGGTAACACGGTGAAGGTTGATGACCTGGCCATCTTCAAGGTAAGTGTGATTGGTAACGGCAGCATCCTGCTGTATGATCCTGACACTGACAAGACCATCTCTGCCAGCATCGGAACGATCGGCAGAAACGACAAGACTGGTCCTGCTGTCCAGAGTCTGAAACTCCTGGCTCAGGCTACTGGTGAGTACACTCGAGACGAGCTGAACAAGGTGGCTAAGCTGGCCTGGACTGACAAGGCCTCTGCTGAAATTGCTGCTGCCAAGGCGGCTGCCATCGGAGGCGGTTCTAACGGTGGAGGCTCTAACTCGGGCTCTGGCTCTAGCTCAGGCTCACAGGACAGTGGTAACAGTGGCAACAGTGGTTCGCAGGCTGAGACGATAGCAGCTCCTACCATCAGCGGTGAGACTCCGTTCGACGAGTCGACTCAGGCAACCATCTCAGGTCCTGACGGCGCAGAGATCCGTTACACGGTAGATGGTAGCACACCTACTGCTGAGAGCAGCCTTTACTCTGAGGCTCTGACTCTGACTGACACTGTCATCGTGAAGGCAATCGCCATCAAGAATGGTGTATCCTCTGAGGTAGCAAGCAAGACCTTCACCAAGAACGGCAGTGGCGACAATGGCGGTGGCTTCGACACGGGTAGCTAATCAGAAAGGAGGTAGCGTATGACAAAGAAGGAAACGCTCAAATGGACGCTGCAGATCCTCGCATCGATCATCTCAGCGGTACTCACCGCCCTCGGCACCACGTCGTGCATGGGACTATAATTTAAAGGAAATCCCCATCAGATTAATTCTGATGGGGATTCTTCATTAAGTGAAATGAAGTCACGCAAGCGAATATGAATTTGTGACTGCTTGATAGAAGTTGCAAGGGATATTTTACTTTTTAACAGAAAAATAACAAATTAATGGTTACTTTCTTCTTTTTTCTGTCATAAAAGGATAAAGAAGCTCAGCAGAAAGAGTGTAATTGATAATAACTTAGAGCTGCTATTCCGACAGTTACAATATCGGGATTCAAACAAAATGAAAACTAAATTTTTTGCTTTTTCGATTGCATTGATGTTCGTATGCGGTTTGTCACTCTTGTCAGTTAATACTGCACAGGCAACCAGCAATCACATGGAGATGACAGGTGCAGGCGACGGCCACTGCACCAAGTGTGGACTCAGTAACGGTCATTATCGCTGCCCGGCTTTTTGTCCGGCATCTGGCGCTCAGCCTACGACTTGTCGTTGCGGACACAGCAAGGGTAGTCATGTTTATCGTTAACAGTTTTATAAGTAATCAGGGATGTTGTAATGAAAGTCAACATCCCTCTTAACTTTTGATTACAAACCAATAATACAAAAAGATATGAATACAAAGTTAATCACATTGCTCTTCATGGTTATGATTACCATGACATTGAGCGTACAGGGGAGAACCCGCAGCTATTTCTGTCAGCAGATCAATGCTCCTGTTTCAACAGGTCCTACTGCTACACTCAATCAAGCAACCTTTGTTGAGTGGGACGATAACAGTAACGCCATCCGAATGATGGATGGAACAGAATGGCGATATCAGGGTATGAGGAATGGATGTCATGTCTATTCCTTCTGGAGAGCTACTGGTATGATCATGCCAGGCACGCAGTATCAAAACGCAGTATTCTCTGCAGACTATTCCATGATGCAGATATATTATGTATTCGGCATGGCTGGTTTTGGTGTTCAGATGAATGCCTTCTATAAATATATAGGTGATGGGCGCCAGCCCGCCTATGATTGGATAAATGGGCGATATTAATATCTGTAATGCATATTACAGGAAAGACACTGGTAATATGAGGTATAATCCCCATCAGAATAATCTGGTGGGGATTCTTGGTGGTTGGTGATGATGTGTTGGCATATTATTATAATAATGTACGCGCGAAATAACATTAATTGAATAATATACCCCCTTCCTAAGATGAAGTGTGTTGTTTACACATATTGCAGTTTTTTGAATTAAATTGTTGTTATTTTGTGGCAAAAACAACTATTTTGACTACTTTTTTTATTATTCCCACGTTTTTTTTCTTCTAATTGTTTTTTTTATTATTATTTTTTTGTATTTTTGCAACTGAACTCATATAATAGTGCAGATAAGACTTAGTTAATAGAGTACTAACCCTAAAACAAAGAACAATATGAATGTATATCGAACTTCTTACAAAATAATTGGATTCCAAAAGAATTCTATACTTTTATCATCAGTCCCATCTACGATTACAGCCTAAATGTGTTTGAGAGCAATATAAATAACATCAGGCGCTGTATACTGCTGTACTTAAGGCAATTCAAGTTAAAATATGTTAGCGGTGGTTACATTCAAACGTATGATATCATATATAGAAAAGAAACGAATCTGATATATAATAATTAAGGAATAAAAACATGAAAAGAATGAGATGTAAAAAAGCAGGACATTCGTCTAGACTTTCCCTAAAAAAAACTTTGGGGAAAAACATTTTAGTTTTATTGGTTGCTTTACAATTTATTCCAGCTACTTCATTTGCACAAGGTAAATTAATACTTGGCGTTGAATGTAACTCTGGAAACGTCTGGTCAGAGGCCCTCCTTGGCATACCGACAAGGATTATTAATGGCTTTATTCTTGGATTACAGGGATATGATATTGATGAGATGGGAAGTATCCCTGGATCTTCAATTACGTATAGATATAACAGAATTAAGGTTAATGGCCAAAAAGTAGACTATGATGGCAATAAAACTTTCGGATTTAAGGCAGTGGATTTGTTTCGCGATTTTGAATATAGTTTGAAATTTGGCTGGCAACCCCATCAAATTCCTGTTGGTTTTTATGCGAGAGTTGGCTATCGACATGAGAATTTTGAAACTCGTATTTCAGAAGCAGATGAATGGACCAAACATCGCATTAATTATCTTAGGCCAGGAATCGGTATTCGTATATCCCCACTTGAAAATTTGATTGAGGAATATGATTGGTGCCCAATAATTGAAATTGGAAGTACATATGATCTTTATCTCAGTTATAATGGTGCTTATGGGAATGATAAAAACCAACTAAATAATGGTATTTCGTTGTGTGTCAGCCTTGGTGCAAAATTTGAATCAGGATCAGCACTTATGTTGACTTTTGATCGCCAAAACTATAATCTGTTCAACAAAGAATACACTGTGGATGGAATAAAACCTTATGAGAATACAGAGAGTAATCATTTCAATATATCTTTATCATTTAGCTTAGGATTATAAAATGTTTAAAATTATGAAGAAGTTGTTTCTAATTTTTATGATGACATTAACTGTAACGGGGATGACATCGTGTAATGCAAAATCTGCAAAAGGGAGCCAGCCGGATCCTATGTTCTCTCCCGACTCTGTGGTTCAAAAGAATCTTGGGAAGACTCTTTCAGAAATTTTGTTCTCACCAACAAAGGTAAAAGTATACTCGCTAAAGGGGGTTGAAAATGTTGGGAAGAACGATGTGGAAATTGAAGATCATTTCGTGCGTGACACGCTTATTGCGACGTTAGACGCCAAACAAATTGCAGTTTTGCAATTTCTTTTATTGGCAAGTGAGGAGAACTATAAAAATGACAGTGTTCAGATTCGTGCTCCATATTTGCCACAACTAGAGTTTGAATTTGCAAAAAAGAAAGGGCAGACTGCACATGTTGTAATTTCAGTAAATGATCGGACATGGACTGTGGTTTATGACGACAAAGTTCAATTTAATTGGAATTATTCTAATAAGCCATTAACGACTCGTTTTTGTAATTACTTTATTGAAAAAGGGATAAAAATAAAGAAGGAGAATAAGAAATGAAAAAGAAAGCATTTACTATTATAATGGCTTGCGTATGTATGATGCAATTCGCAAGTGCACAGAAGCTACATAAGATTATTTTTGCAGCTACAGATGACAAAAGAATTGGCTCGAGTGTGAAGGTTGACAATGATAATGCGATTAATGAAATAGATGCTATTGCAGGATATATTGGTTATGAGGTCGTTGACTATGTTTACAATGGTAGTCGATGCACAAAAGAGAACCTTTTGACTGTGCTGAACGGATTGAATTGTTCTTCTCAGGACATAGTGTTTTTCTACTATTCTGGGCATGGTGTTCATCCTGATGGTGCTCTCGAAGACAAATTTCCTCAAATGTGTCTTAACACAAATATTGAAAGCATGTTTGTGCCAGTAAGGCAGGTAGAAGACATACTAAAGACCAAACCTCAGAAACTGCGTATAATTATCACTGACTGCTGTAATAACAAGAATAGCTCAGTTACAGTTAAAAACCTAATGGATGGTGGAAAAGGTGCTACTATCGTAAAGGGAAGTGTTGCTGATAATTATCGTCGTCTCTTTGTAAACGCTCGAGGAAAAGTTATGGCTACTAGCAGTGAAGTAGGACAAACTTCGGGTTGTGCCTATTTCCAGGATGGCTCAGATGCGGGAGGAATATATTCTTTTTTCTTTTGGGGCTTACTTCAGAAGTATTGTGAAGAGACAACAGCTCCTACCTGGGCAACTATTATTAATTCTGTTAAGTTAGAGGTTGCAAAATTTACCAAACAAGAGCAGAAACCTGACGATTCATTAGAAGTGTCTGGTGAAGAAGGCGGTAGTGCTTCTGGTGGTGGTACTGTACCTTCTCCACCTATCCCGACACCAACTCCAGAAAATGCAACGACATCACCTCTTTCTCAAGCTTTAGCCCAGTTGCTTACGTATGATATGGACACTCGAATCGCAAGAATCAATAGTATCTTGCAAAGCTGTTTTAAGGGTGGTGGTACGGTTGTAACAGTAGGTAGAAACCTCAAGACAGTTGTAGATTATGAATCTGCAGAAAAGTTTTTGCGAAGGTTAACTACGAATCTTAATATATTGCGGATCAACGTGATAAAGGAAGAAATGGACAAAAATGGTAAGCCGTACGTTACTGTACATGAAATGAGAAAAGGGTATTAATATTTAATTAATAGTGTTATGAATTATTTAAAGTATTTATTTGCATTTGTTGCTGTTTTGTTTTTTCAACAGAACATATTTGCTCAACAAGTTTCTTTATCGGAAGATGATAAAGCAGAACTACAAATCCGCGTAAAACAGAAAATTGAGGATTTTCAGATGCATTTAGGAACCATTGCAAGCAAGGCTGGTGTTACTGAATTAAGCAAAGATAAAGCAACAGCAAATGCATTGGAACTCTTTATAGGGAAAGGCCAATCGTATGAATATACGGATGATTATAACAACATTAAAAAACATGATCCAGTAATGATGCAGACATCCAATCGATATAAGAAATATCGGCCAAAACCGATGACTCAGTATTTGAAAAGTCTTCGCAATTTGACTACTTATACGAAGGTTGTCATTGAAGCAGCAGATGCAGTTCGAGTAGATAATATCTTTGAAAAGAGTGACGGGAAGTATGAGGCTGTTGCATACTTTAGTCAGAAATTTTGCGGATATAGGGATGGTAAATTGGTATATAATGACGTAACAGAAAAAAAAGTTAAAATATATGTAGAGAAGGAAACTGTTCCAACGCCAACAGGACCAGATCAGGTTATTTGGCAAGTTCTGTTAGGAGATATATATGTTGTGAGCACATATTGATTAGCTTTATGAAGAAACTGTTTATCTTATTCTTATTTAACTTGTTGGCCGATATTTCATCGGCACAACAAGTTGTTTTCTCTGAAGCAGATAGGAATATTTTTCAGATTCGTGCAAAGCAATTGATTGAAGACTTCCAGATGCAACTCGGTACGATAACAAGTAAAGCTGGTGTCAGCGATGCAAGTAAAAATGCCGCTATTACAAGCGCATTGGAGTACTTCATTGGAAAAGGAGACGCTTTCGAATACACTGATGAAGGTGATAACAAGGTGAGACATAAACCTGTAAGTGTAATTATACAAGACAAAAAAGGAATGCTTAGAGTAAGGTCTTTAAAGCATTTTTTGAAATCTTTAAAATATACTACTACTCAGGATGAAGCAATTGAAATCGAATCAATAGATATAATATTGTTAGAGAATGTGAATTGCGAAGATGGCAAATGCAATGCGATAGCCTCTTATTTCAAAAAAAATTCATCAAATAAAGATGGACATTTCGTGTATCAAAATGTGAATGAACAAAGAATTAGGATACCTGTTGAAAAAAACGTCGTATTTTTGCCAAATGGTGAAGAACAAGTGGTGTGGCCCGTTTATCTGGGAGATGTTTACATTAAATTTAATAAGTAAAAAATGATTAGATATTTATTATTTATACTAATAATACTATTGTCTAGCAACATGTCGGCTCAGCAGTTAGACCTTTCGTGGCAACATGAATTTACAGAGCATGTAAAGAGTATTGATGAATTTATGAAGCGCTTTAACGGTGAAGAAGCTTATCCTGGGTTAGACAAGTCGGACGAGAACTTTCGCAAACTCAACATGTTTTCACTGCTTGACCACCATATGAAACAAGAGCAAAAGCAAAAAGCACTTGGGTTTGTAGATGATATATTGTCAAGTGACATAAAGTTAAGCTATGCTGATACATTATGGTATGCTGAAGCGAGATGTGATATTAGCTATAAAGGGAAAGCAAAGAATGTAACGCTATTTCTTCGAACTGAACGCATAAAAAACAACCAGTTTAGATGGGTATTCTGTGGAGCAGACGGAATCAATGGAAAGCTTATTGATGTAGACAGTAAAAGTGCTATCAGTCCTGTTGAACACGAGATACATTTTATGGAACTTCAAAGCATTTTCAAAAATGACAAACAGCACGTATTTGGCTATAGACAACATGGCTACAAAATAGATCAATTATCCGTTCTATTAGCCCTAATACATGCTGGTCAGATTTCGTTTACTTCTGTTTCCGAAATGAAATTTCACTTTTTTAATGTTCCCAACTACCATTTCGTCGTAGAGGAGGTTGGTAGAAGAGGTTCAAATGCCGGGTGGTTGATAACCACATTTGATGACTTACCGCAAACGAACAAGAACGCATATATTAATAAATTAACAAATAAATAGTATGAAAAAAAGTCTTCTATTTTTGATGGCAATTATTCTTATGCCGAATCTATTAAGAGGTCAGACAGCAAGAGACAATCATCTTTTCTTACATGTGAATTTTGCTGCGGGAAATGTATACACTGCTGCTTTTCCGAGTCTTGCCACTTGGGGATTAAATGAACTTACTAAGTCAAATATATTCGAAAGCGCATTGGAGGTTCCTTTTTATAGTACAGATGGATTTGATTTAGAGCAATATAGCATGGTCGGCTATACTGCTCATGATCTTTTTAAAGATATTCACCCTAGTCTAAAGATAGGATATCAAACACGGAGAATGAGCGACTTTAACTGGGGAATATATGCTTCTGGAGAATATATTATGAATCAATTTAAAACACAATATTCTATTTTTGGTTATGAAAGCAATAAATTGCAGCGTTTTTTAGTTGGTGGATCTGCATTTGTTGTAATTGGTGGCGTTGACAAAATGTATCATTTCATGATAGAAGCAGGGGGACGTTATAGTATGGCCCTAAATTACGAAGGCCCCCTTGCAGACGGAAAGGATGGTATCAATAATGGATTAGTCAGTCACTTCGCTCTCAAAGTAACTGGGGCTGGTGGAATTCAAGATTTTGGAATCTATGCAGACTTTAATCATTTTGATCTCCTGAAACGGAATGATGCGAAATTGAAGATGTTTAACATCGGTATTATGTGGACTGTTACTCCTGGTCAAAGAGAAAATAGAACGGATATTTATTAAATTTGGGGAAATGAGAATAAATGTATTTATATGTTTATTAGCAGTAATGATTGCTAATCCAGCCCTTGCTTTTTCAGAATACGATGCAAAAAACATTGCTAGCAGATTCTATAATAATGTGCGAATTATAGCAGAAGGGAATTATCCTGGGGGGCAACAGACTGAAGATTTTGTTGTTGCTAGAAATAATGCACTAAGCTTATGTTATAGTAACAGAATAAATCTGCCAAATGAATTTGCGGAGTTTAATTTTGAAACGAATGATCCTTTCTTAGAAGCATCTACATATATAAAACGGCTTTTTGATTTTTCAGTTCAAAAAAGCCCCCAAATTAAAGCAGAGATACTCAAGGTGCAAGCTCTTGAAGAAATTAAATCTTCGAAGAAAGAGGATAGTAAAAACTTCTATGATGTATATGTTAGAAAGACCATTACTGTTGGGTATATTAAGAAGGAATTTACTGATATCGTTAGAATAGTAAAAGAAGGTGGTAAGATTACTGAAATATCTAATGAATCTGGCGGAGGCGCAAGTGAGAGTATTATATCTTTGCGTGGTAAAGCAGCTGAATTATTTGAAAACAAGAAGTATAATGAAGCATTTGACGTCTATCTTAAGATCGTTCAAAAAAACCCAGGTCAAGGTGATGCCTATTATAGACTAGGTCTTATGGCTTATCATAAACTTGGCTGCAAATATCGTTATTCCTCAGGGGAAGAAAGGCGTCGAGCTGCTTATGAGTATATAGTTAAAGCAACCCAATTTGGAGATTAGATAATAAAAGAATATGCCACAAATGTTAAATATTATATGGATTATGGTGTGTAATTTTGGGGTAGGCAATGTCCTGTTAGAAACGTAACTATTATAAAATTATGAAATCAGTAAGCTTATTGATTTGCTTTGTTTTTTGCTTTTGTAATGTTTCAAAAGGCTTAAACAATGACAATATTCGTAATCTAGTGAATGAGATGTATGTCTCAATCTCGCAAAACGACATGATTAAGGCGAAAGAATCTCTTGATGCTCTTGCTCAAACTCCATATAATAGGGATTCTTTAGCAGAATATAGAGCTTTTTTGGATTATTATACTTCAGTTCAACAAATGAGAGATTGTATGCGAATCGGCGACACAATTAAAGCTTCTCGTTTATACGAATTAATAGAAGTAAAACCAATTCCTGTTATCAATAATGAAATTTGTCACATCAGTAAAGATTATTATGATTACCTTCTGTTAATGTATAAGGGAAAAACTTATGTTACAGATTCTTTGTCAAAGATAATTTGTCAAATGCAAAAACAGAGATATACAAATACAATAACAACGCGTTATAAAACCTCTAACATTTTTAAAAGTAATAAAGAAAAAGAAGTCACGAATGGGGTCATTCCTTCAAAACTAATTAAGAATATTGGAAATACTGTTGGTGTGACGTGGATACTCTCAGCCATTCATATGGTAAAAGAGCAACTTAAAGATGTGTCGCTATATTTTGACTTATATGGCAAACTAGCGAAAAAACCTAATGTTGAAATTAAGAGGAAAGAATATCTGACAACTGTTATAGATAAAAGTGATTTGTTATTTATTCCCAAACAAAGTTCTGATGGGAAATGGGGATATGTTAACAAAATGGGGAATGGTGTGATTCCTTATGAATTTGATTCTGCAGAACCCTTTTCATATGGGATAGCAATTGTTACAAAAGGAGATTTATATGGCTTTGTTGATGTGTTTGGAAACTCAACTTTTCCCAAATAGATTTTGAGAACAAACATGACGAATCGACGTATTCTGTTGTCTATTTTCTTTGTATTAGCGAGTTTGCGGACTCTCTATGCACATTCAACACCTCTTAATGAGGAAAGTATGTTAAGAAATAACATCGTCGTCGTTTTATTTGGAGATGTTTCATTAAATATTTACCATAAATAGCAAACATATGAGTTGGGAAGTATCTAGAGTTGTAACGACTATTGAAAAAAGGAGATGGCATGTCTTTTTAGTTATATTATTATGTTTAATGATACCAAGTAGTTATGAGGTTAAGGCACAAACAAAAAGAGCATTGGTTATTGGCCTTGGTCAGCAAAAAGATCCAAGTTGGGGTAAAATACATGGAGATATAGATATTATTTACATATTAAAGATGTTAAAGAGTGTAGGGTATAATGCTAATAATATTTATACTCTAAAAAATGAACAGGCAACTAAAAATGGTATTGTTCATGCTTTCAAGAAGCTTACTAATTCTTGTCAAAATGGCGATATTATATATATTCACTTTTCTGGCCATGGGCAACGTGTTACGGATTTAAATGGGGATGAGGATGACGGCTGGGATGAGTCTTGGATTCCATATGATGCATATAAAGAAAATTGTGATTTGGATACAGGAGAGAAACATCTAATTGATGACGAAATATACATTTTGCTGACCGCAATAAAACATAAAATTGGTGAGCATGGAAAACTTTTGGTTGTTATTGATGCTTGTCATAGTGGAGATTCTACTCGAGCTTCAGGATATGCAATTAGAGGTGTTGGAAATAAGTTTATACTTCCAGGTAAATATAATATAAAAATAAAAAAACCTGCAGAACGTTGGATAGCGTTAAGTGCCTGTAAATTCACTCAATATAACCAAGAAATGAATCTACCCCAAGTGGGGATACTTTCATATGCACTATATAGTATCTCGAAGAAAGGTCATGTCAATATGGAAGCGATTGAAGCTTTTATAAAGAAACATAAAGGTCCATACCCGCAAACTCCTATATTAACTGGTGAAATTGATAAGTATAACATATCAGACGTATTAAAGTAATGGCAATAGAGACTACTATTTCTGGCGTGCTAACTGATGCCGCAATCGTAGAAGGCGTATATCACCATGACAAAAAGATGGGATATGCTTTTTATGAGGTCTGTCATGATTACTTTATGAATCATTTCCGGCCTATACATTATGTGAATGATTATGATAGAGATGATATTTTTCAGAATTCCATGGTAACTCTATTGGAAAAAATAGAAAAAAGAAAGATTTATGTAGAAGATGGTATACTATTTGGGAAAAATGGAAAACCATTTACTAGCAAGCTAACAACTTTTTTCATGGGTATCGCCTATCTCAAATATAAAGAAATATTTATTCAACCTCCTATAGGACAAAATATAGATTTTGAATCTGGAAAGGCTCAACGCCTTCTGAGTGATGTTGATATGTATAAAGAGATTCTCTATGATGATAAAGAAGATGCAACGATTTCAATCATAGCAGATTGCATTAGCAAAATGTCTCTGCGGTGTTCCCAAATACTTACACTCTTCTATTATAAAGAAAAAAGCCTTGATGAGATATTGGAGGAGATACCTTCATATAAAAGCAAGAACGCATTGAAAACAGAGAAAAACAAATGTATGAATTCTCTGCGAGAATCTGCTAATGAGATATATAAGAGGTTTTTTAATTAATTACTTTGGTCATGAAACAAGATATTCAAGATAAGATAGATCAATATCTATTAGGGAAGATGTCCGAAATGGATCGTCTGGCTTTTGAGCAAGAATTGGATAAGAATCAAGAATTGAAAGAGCAATTTGAATTTACTCAAAAAGTCAAGGAAGCAATCACTAGTAGAAACAGAAAACTTGCTCAAATTCGAGAATGGAAGGATGCATATGAAATAAAACATATGGATGATACAAATAATGATGGGGAATCTCATAATTCTAAGCGACATTATATTTATTGGATTTCTGGTATTGCGGCTTTATTTGTAGTCGGTTTCTTTTTGTTTTCACCAACTGCTTTTGATACAAAAGATGGTAATGATAGTCCTATTTATGTAAGTGTTAGCAGCCTAAGAAGTGGCGAGGATAACACTGATGTTGCAAAGTTAATTAATGAGGGTAATTATAATTCTGCGTTGGAGAAAATAGAAGAGAAAGAAAAGAAAATAGAATCTGAGATATTTGAAACAGAACAAGAAAAAAACAATATGGATGAAGAAGAGTATTCTGACACGCAAGAGGTTCATGAAATACAAATGGACGAGTTAAGTCTGTTGAAGGCGTATGCTTTATTTGGTCTTAAGCGTTCTAAAGAGGCAATGACGGTTCTTGACGGATTACGCCAACGTGAAAGTAAGTTTAAGGCTCAAGCAGATTCTTTATACAATCTGCATAAATAGATCTCGTCAAATTTATAGATAGCCGTCCCTTGTGGACGGCTTTTTTTATTTTATATGGTTACTTCGTGGTACATTTATACATAAATTATTAGAAATAATAATAAGAAGAAGTTGCGCCCGACACAAATAGGGATTATAATTGTGTATAACGAAGATATTATCGAACAGATAGAACGAAAATGCGGGAAAGTAATCGTTCTTAATAATGGTTGGGGAGTCTTTATTTACCATCATGTCAAATATGTATATATACCAGACCCACACAGCGGAACGATAAAAATGGCTATTCCTTATATAACAAAAATAGGTAAATACGACAAAGGTTCCTTGGAAAAAGCAATTATCGATGCTAATAGAGAGGTGAAATTCGTAAAGATTGTATTTCAAAGCAATGGTAATGTTTCTATGAGGTATGACTATAAAATTATTGGCAGCATTACTGCCGCTGAGGTTGTCAAGCATATGATAGAAACAATGTATATCGCATCAGAATACTTTATGTTTAAACTTCAATCCCTATTAAAATGAAACAATTCCTTTTATTTTTGTTATTCCTGACAAGCTTCATATCATTGAATGCACAAAGTGACTACTATATGCGTCAGGCGAGGTTATACCAGCGTGAAGCAGAGTATTATACGAAGCAAGCAGAAGGCAATGACAAAGAAGTTGATTATTATAACCGTCAAGTGCAAAGGTATTTGCATGAAGCAGCGTATTATTCCAAAAAAGAGAAATATGATTATGTAAGGAATTATCTGCGTAAAGCAAAAAATGCATCAGATAAGGCTGAGTTTTATAAAAGAAAAGCTGATATTGCCAGAGACAAGGCAAAGTTCTCTATGCGGAAAGCGGAAAATGCACTCCAAAATGCAAAAAAATGATATTTCATGGTTACTTATGGTAAGTTTTGAACATTAATGAATAAAGAAACAAATAATTTAGAAGTTGCGCTCGACACGGATTAAGGGTAGATAAAAATGAGAACGATTTGTTATACTTTGATGGCGATTTCAATGATGGTATTAATGTGTTCTTGCGAAAACAAAGGGCCAGTGAGCCATGCTTCTTTTCCTGATCGTACACCGGAAGAAACACTTAACGAAATCATGGATGCAGGAAGAAGAGATGGCTATTTCTTGAAATGTAGCGTTGAACTTTATTATCTAAATGATGGTGAATGGGAGTACTATGGTGTGAAGGATATCTATACATATGCTAATGGGAATGCTGGAGAAAACAATGACTGGGTGGAATTTAACGGTGAACTTTATCCCAGCTATGACACGAACAAAGGAGGATATAGATTCTGCGTATCCTACAATGGTGTGGACTACTATTTCAGTTGACAAGCCAATAACATATTACTTACTTTTGTGACAATTAGGGCATAAAAATAATAATTTGAACTAACAACAACAAGAGTGTAATGATAGAAAATGAGACTTATGAAGAAGTATTTTGCATTTATGGTAACACTGGTTCTCATCAGTTGTGCGGATCAGTACATGGAGGATGAAGCGGTAGGCGGATTCTCAGAACAGGCTCCGAAGACAGAAATCGATGCCTTGATGGAGAAGGCTCACTGGGGCGACGGACAGGCTTGCTTGAAGCTCGCAGACTGCTATCGCGATGGTATTGGCGTTAAGCCTGATTTCGTCAGTATGATAAATATGGTAATATTGGCAGAAGACTATGGCGCCATCAAAAGAGCAGAAGATTATTTCGGTAGTTTGCCTGCAGATGATGAGTTGGAAATCTTGTCAAAATTAGCGAAGAACGAAGCCGATAGGGATGCGATCTATGGGGCTATGGTAATAGAAAAGGGCGACACACTGCGCGGCAGGCAGATGATCGAGGCTGCTGCAGAACAAGAGAGTAAATTAGCGATGTTATTGGGTTGCGCGCCTACAAATTCAGGATTCCGCCTAGAGAGTATCAAGAAGTTAGTGAAAGTGGCAGAGAAAGTCCCTTATGCTTATAAGATATTAGGGAATATCTATTCTGGGAATGATTACCCAGGTCTGAAAGATGAACAGCTTGCTGCCTATTACTATCTGAAAGCAGACCAACATACATGCCTTGGCAAGGAAGGTGCCCGTTGGCTGTTGAACTATTATTATAATGGCGGAGACCTGCAACTGAGTGAAAAAGATCTGGAACGCTTGCATCGTCTTGTGAGCATGGCTTACGTGGAAACGAAGATGAAGAGCTATTCCGACAGATATCTGGAAGATATGATAACAGGTTTTTTGTTCGACGAAATCAGCGAATATCCTGATATTAATAAAGGTGTCATTCTCGTCGTAGAGACGAAGACAGGAAGGATAAAGGCTAACGTCTCTTATAAGAAGGGAGGGGAAGACTACCTGACTTACTCTTACGATAATGAGAGCTGCCTGATGACACAAGGTGCAACTTATCTGGCATTGTTGTCGAGCGGTAAGGTCAGCCCTGAAACCGTCTTTGATGCTGGAAATGGTGTCTATGGCGATATCAAAGACCACAACTGGCGAAGAGGCGGATATGGTAAGATCAACCTTGACTGGGCATTTGGTCATTGTTCGGATGTAGCTTTTGCTAAGGCTAAAGAGTTCGTATATGGAGATAATTCGTCAGAATACGATTCGCTGATGGATTCTTATCTTGGCGATAGCACCCACGGAGTGATGGACATGCTGACATTCTACAACGCCATAGCTAATGATGGGAGAATGATAAAACTTGTGACTGATGGAGAATATGGTGTCGTTATTCGTGAGCAGATAGCCCAACCAGAACATATCAGATTGTTACAGGCAGGTCTTAGGCATACTGTTTCTGACGGGATATTCAAAAGGGCAGGCAGAAGTTATACCAACGTTTCTGCTCATGGATGTACTTCTAAGACTGAAGATGGAGGACATCGGATGGAGCTATGTGGCTATTTCCCCTCAGAGGATCCTCTTTATACAATCATGGTGATATTAGAGAAAAAGTCTTTGCCAGCTTCTGCTGGAGGAACGTGTGGTGAAATAATGGTTCAAACCATTGACACCCTTGTGGATTACTATGGTTTGAAAAATGAATGGATAAGAGATATTGATAAATAAAAAAGTGAATGGATATGAAAAGAGTATCAGCAAAATTGTTTTTCGCAGTATTGTGGAAGGGCGTGTGTCAGGTAATAGGATGGTTCTTCGGACTGTTCGGGTATAAGAAAGATGGGTTGTTCGCCTGGTGTCTTTGGCGATTGTTTGCTTCAGGCGTTGCTGTCGTAGTAGGAATCTTCGCTGTGATACTGGTCTGTGCGTTCTGCAATCACATCTATGACAAGTATTATAAGCACACCAACTGCTATGATCCGGATTGCGCATGTTCAGAATATCTTGGCCAGAACATCTACTATCACGACAGAGGAGAGGGAATGAGCTATGTATTCAACAGCCTGACGAAAGAAAAGACCATCAAGAATCTGTTTTGGATTGCCAAACCTGAGGGAGCGGATTCGCTGGTTTGTTTCAGTGACGGCTCGAAGCGCGGCTACTTCAATAAGAATACGGGCGAGGTGGTGATTCCTGCCAGGTATGATCATGCCTGGACATTCTCTGAAGGTCTGGCCAGTGTGGATGAGGGTGGCAGCATCAAGTTCATCGACACTACTGGTAAGATGGTCATCGACAACGTTGCCCCATATAAGCCTGATATGGAAGGACTGTTTTTCCATGGAGGCTATTGTATGATTGACAATGAGGGGCCAGAACTCTGTTGTCTGATTGACAAGAGTGGATGGACCGTGCTTCAGGAGTTCAGCTATATCGCACACTCCAATAATTATGAGTTGTGGAAGGTTAACAAAGGCAAAGAACAGGGTGTCTATGATAAAAACATGAATCTGATCGTCCCTATGACAGAGGCTTCTATACATATCTATGATGATGAGATCTGCATGACGATGCCTGATCATACCATGAGGAAGTATGACGTGAAGGGACACCTCATTCATGACTTTTATATCGTGAGCGTCAGGGATTTGGAGTTTGAGAAACCTGAGATTGTCAATCGTCCTCCTTCAACCCATGTGGCCAGTGAAGAGATTGTAGAAACCATGGACGAGAACTAT
>JAEEGJ010006077.1_pt1 | contig 36799 bp, 30 predicted proteins | sample 8958761 | NCBI WGS metagenome assembly JAEEGJ01 (sample SAMN16246546, study PRJNA631951) | gut metagenome | biome: gut microbiome; feature: rumen; material: RS-attached | host: Bos | place: Iran: Karaj | collected 2018-10
TTGCTGTCTTGACATTTTTGGATACCGCCAGGTATGAGCACATACCCAGGAAGTATGCAAAAATCATATTGTCAACGAAAATTGACTTTACGAACAAGCTGATGTATTCCATAATCGATTTGAGTTAAGGTGTTATTTCTCCTGCAGGTCCTTCTGGATGGAACGCTGCACCCAAACGATGCATCCCAGGATGATCAGCGCCATCGGCGGCAGGATCACCAGGTTGTTGGGAACGTAGCTGGCCGGAAGCACCCGGAAGCCGAACAGCGTGCCGCTGCCGAGCAGTTCGCGGAAGAAGGCCACGATAATCAGGATCATGCCGTAGCCGGCCCCGTTGGCCAGACCGTCGAGCAACGACGGAATGGGTTTGTTGCCGAGGGCGAAGGCCTCGATACGGCCCATCACGATACAGTTGGTGATGATCAGGCCGATATAGACCGAGAGCTGTTTGTCGATCGAATAGGCATAGGCCTTGAGCACCTGGTCGACGAGGATCACCATCAGGGCGACCACGACCAGCTGCACGATGATACGTACGCGGTTCGGAATCGAGTTGCGGAGCAGCGAGACCACGAAACTGGAGAGACCCGTGACGATGATCACCGAGAGGGCCATCACACAGGCGCCCTTGAGCTGGACCGTGACAGCCAGCGAAGAGCAGATACCGAGCACGAGTACCGTGATCGGGTTCCCCTTGAAAATGGGGTTCAACAAGGTTTTCTTGAGTTCTTCGTTCATGGCTTAACCCTCCTGATGATTGTGTTGGTGATTGTGGTCGTGACCGTGATCGTGGTCATGATCGTGGTCGCAGTCGGCGCATTCATCGCCGTCGCAGCAGCAGCAATCCTCTTCCACGGCGGCGCCCGCTTTCTTCTGCAGGAACGGGATGTAGGCACCCAGCCAGGTGTCCAGCGCGGCGTCCAGGCCGTTGCAGGTCATCGTGGCACCGGTGATCGCGTCGATCTTGGAAGCGTCGCCGGCGGGAGCGCCGCCCTTGACGATGTCGAACGGGTTGTCGGCATGCTCGAAATCGACCTTCTTGCCTTTGAACTGCTCACGGAACCAGACTTCGTCCTTGATCTTGGCACCCAGACCGGGCGTCTCGCTCTCGTGGTCGAAATAAGCGCCCACGATTTCGGTGCAGTCGGCATTGAAGGCGATGTAGCCCCAGATCGGGCCCCACAGGCCGGCGCCGTAGCAAGGGATCACGTTGATTTCGGCTCCGTCTTTCTCGAAGACATAGACCGGAAGCGCAGGATTGCCGGAAGCGATGTTCTTGTTCTCGGCCTTCAGGTTGTCCTGCAGTTCGATGGAGCTGACCTCCGTCTCGAGTTCGTCGGTCTTGTTGCCGGCGGCGTCGATCAGGAAAGCGGTCTTGATATTGTCGCTGTACATCGAAAGGATCTGGTCGTTGCTGTTCTTGGCCAGGTCTTCCTTGCTGGCGAAACCGGCGGCCGTCAGCATCTGGCTGATGGTTTCCGCCTTGATGTTCGCCTGCTGCCTGGGCTTGAGCGCCATCGCGGCAAGGGCCAGGATGGCAGCCGCTATCACGACGACGATCGTCGTGTAGACAATGGTATATACGTTATTGTTTGTATTCATCGCTAGACGGTTTTAGCCCGCCCCAGGCGGCGTTTGACATTGGCGTTGACCACATAGTGGTCGATCAGCGGAGCGAAGGTGTTCATCAGCAGGATGGCGAGCATCATGCCCTCGGGATAACCCGGGTTGAACAGACGCACCGTGATGCAGAGCGCACCGATCAGGAAACCGTAAATCCACTTGCCGGTCTCGGTCTGCGCCGAAGTGACCGGATCGGTGGCCATGAACACGGTACCGAAGGCGAAGCCGCCGAGGAGCAGCTGCTCCCAGCAGGGGATGTCGGTCACGCCGCCGATCTGGCCGAGCCAGCCCACGAGCAGGGCGCCGAGCACGGAAGAACACATGATCTTCCAGCTGGCCACGCCCGTGCAGAGCAGGATCAGCGCACCGATCAGGATGGCGATGACGCTCGTCTCACCCACGGCACCCGGGATGTCGCCCAGGAACAGGTTCCAGGCACTGGTGCCGGCAGCGGACAGGCCGTCGAGCGAAGCGTGGGACAGCGGCGTGGCGCCCGAGAGCGCATCGACCACTTCCCCGCCCTTCCAGGGCGTGCCGCCCTCGAGGGCCTTGCTCAGACCGCCGACCCAGACCGAGTCGCCGGACATCTTGCTCGGATAGGAGAAGAACAGGAAGGCACGCGCCAGCAGCGCGGGATTCCAGATGTTCATACCGGTACCGCCGAAGACTTCCTTGCCGATGATCACGGCGAAGGCCACGGCGATGGCCAGCATCCACCACGGCACGTCGACCGGCACGATGAGCGGAATGATGAAACCGCTCACCAGGTAACCCTCGCTTACCTCGTGGCCCTTCATCTGGGCGGAAGCGAACTCGATGCCCAGGCCCACGATATAGGATACCAGATAGAGCGGGATGATCTTCACGAAACCGTACCACACCATCTGCCAGAATCCCCAGCCGAGGCCGAACACCTTGCTGTGCTGGAAGCCCAGGTTCCAGATGCCGAAGAGCAGGGCCGGAACCAGCGCCAGCACGACGATGATCAGGAGGCGTTTCAGGTCGACGCAGTCCTTCACGTGCGTGCCGCCTTTGCCCGTAGTGCGGTTCGGCACGAAGAAGAAGGTCTCGAATGCGTCGAACGCGGAATGGAGCCAACTCAGTTTTCCGCCTTCGGAAAAGGTCGGACGCACTTTATCGAAAAAATTCTTTGCCATACGCGTTTCCTCCTTACATTTCTTTCATCATCAGTTCGATGCCCTTGCGCACGATGTCCTGGATGGCGATCTTCGAAGGACAGACATACTCGCAGAGCGCGACATCCTCCTCGATCACCTCATAGATACCCAGCTGTTCCATCTTGTCGAGGTCGCCGGCCAGGCAGGCCTTGAACAGGTAGAGCGGATAGATATCCATCGGAAGCACCTTGCCATAGACATCGTTCATCAGGAACGGACGCTCACCGCCGTTCTCGTTGGTGTCCATATCGTATTTCTTGTGGCGCAGGAAGGCCGGATAAGCACGTGACACCGAGAATTTCTTGCTGCGGAAAGGATTGATCCATCCGAACATCTCGTAGTAATTGCCTTCCTTGAGCAGGCTCACCTGGTCGTCGTAGAAGCCCAGGAAGCCGTCGGCACCGACCGCCTCGCCGGAAAGGACGTCGCCGCTGACGACGCGGACGTCACCTTCGCCGAAGAAGGCGGAGAGGTCTTTCATGCACACACCTGCGGGAACCTCGGCATACGAAGGGTTCACGGCGGCGGGACCGGCCACGGCGATGATGCGACGGTCGTCGTAGACGCCCTTGAGGAAGAGTCGTCCGATGACGGCCACCAGCGGCAGATCGACGGTCCAGACCACTTCACCCTTGTTGATCGGGCTGATGTGGTTGATCTGGACACCTACGTTGCCGGCCGGATGCGGGCCTTCAAACTGGTGGAAGATGACACCGGTGAGTTTGTGGAACTCACTGCCGGCATAATTCTTCGCGGAAAGGGAGAAATGGACGCCTCCCTTGGTCAGCCGGCCCAGCGCATCGATGCCGGCCTGCACGGCCGCCATCTCGTCTTTGAGCGTGAAGTCGCGGTCCGCGCCGAGCGGAGCCGTGTTCATTCCCGAAATGAAAATGGCTTTGGGTTCCGCCTCGGGATCCGCCACCGTGCCGTACGGGCGCTGCTTGAGGCAGGGCCACAGGCCGCACTGGAGGAGGAGGTCGGTCATCCCCTTTTTGTCGAGCGAGGAAATCTTGGGCACGTCGAACCGGACCGATTCGTTCTTTCCGTCGGCTTTCACCGTGACGGCAAGCAGCTTGCGCTTGTCACCGCGCACGACCGCCTCGACCGTTCCGCTGACCGGCGAGCAGAACACCATCGCGGTATTCTTCTTGTCGGCGAACAACGGCGTTCCGGCCTTCACGGGGTCGCCTTCCTTCACCAGGAGGCGGGGAACCATTCCACGAAAATCAGTCGGTTTGACAGCCACCAGACCCGGAGCGACACGCCTGGTCACCTCGCAAAGGGCCGCCCCCGCAATGGGAAGGTCGAGGCCCTTTTTCAATCTGATTTGATCTGACATTAGATATTTGGTTAATAATTAATATGTTGCTATAGTCCGGCAAAGTTACTCATAAAATATCACTAAAAAAAGTGAAATGTTCGCTTTTCACTGACTATCTTTGTGGTGTTATGAATAATACACAAACAGACCTGTTCGAAGGGTTGAACAGCGCGCAGAAAGCCGCTGTACTGTGCACGGAAGGGCCTTCGCTGATCATCGCGGGAGCCGGTTCCGGAAAGACGAGGGTGCTGACCTGCCGGGTCGCACACATTCTGGAGGGAGATTGCAGGCCTGGTGAGGTTATGGCCCTGACATTCACCAAGAAAGCGGCCGGAGAGATGAAGGAGCGCGTAGCGCAGCTGGTAGGAGAACGGAAAGCCCGCTGGATCCAGATGGGCACGTTCCACTCGATTTTCATCCGTTTCCTGCGGGAATACGCCGACCTGCTCGGTTACCCCGCACACTTTACGATCTACGACCAGACCGATTCCCGCAGCCTGATCAAACAATGCGTCAAGGAACTGGAACTGGACGACAAGTACTACAAGCCGGCCGTGGTTCAGAGCATCATTTCGATGGCCAAGAACAGCCTGGTGACGGTCGGCGCCTATCGGAACGACGTCGAAACGGCCGAAAGGGACCGGGCGGCACGCCGGCCGCGCCTGGCCGACGTCTACGAACTGTACCAGAAGAAATGCCTGGCGGCCGGGGCGATGGATTTCGATGACATCCTGCTGCAGATGAACATCCTGCTCAAGCGCTTTCCGGAGGCCTGCGCCTCCATCGCAGGGCGCTTCCGCTACATCCTCGTGGACGAGTACCAGGATACGAACCACGCTCAGTATATCATCCTGCGCCGGCTGGCCGAGCCGCACCACAACCTCTGCGTAGTGGGCGACGATTCCCAGAGCATCTACGGATTCCGGGGCGCCCGCATTGAGAACATCCTCCGCTTCAAGAAAGACTATCCCGAGGCGAAAGAGTTCCGGCTGGAGCAGAACTACCGTTCCACACAGACCATCGTGGAAGCGGCCAACAGCCTGATCGCGCACAACGAGCGGCGGCTCCGGAAGGAATGCTTCTCCAGGGCCGGCGTCGGCGAGAAAATCGGCGTCATCAAGGCCTATACCGACAGTGAAGAGGCCCATCTTGTGGCCTCGTCGATCATCGAACGCATCTACGCCACGAAGGCATCGTACGATTCCTTCGCAATCCTCTACCGGACCAATGCCCAGTCGCGCGCCTTCGAGGAAGCCCTGCGCAAACGGAATCTCCCCTACCGCATCTACGGCGGGCATTCGTTCTATGAACGGACCGAAATCAAGGATATGCTGGCTTATTTCAAACTCGCCGTCAATCCGCAGGACAACGAGTCCTTCCGCCGGGTGATCAACGCACCCGCCCGCGGCATCGGAGACACGACGATGGAGCGTCTCGCGGCCGCCGCGGCCGCGGCCGGATGCCCGCTTTACAACGCACCGCTGCTCGAGAACGAGAAGCTTTACGCCGCCGGGCTGAAAGATGCCGCCATCCGGAAACTTCGCGAGTTCGTGGCAATGATGGAGCCACTCGCCGAACAGACGGAAAAGGCCGACTGCTACGACCTTGCCGTGGCCATCGGCAACGCGTCAGGTTATCTGCTCGCGCTCAGGAACGACACGTCGCCCGAAGGAATCGCCCGCTTCGAGAACGTGGAGGAACTCTTCAACAGCATCAAGGAGTACAGCGAAGAAGAAGCGGAAATGCGCCAGATCCTCTCCGATGACGGCGAAGCGCCGGTCGGGACGACCGTCACGCTGGGCGACTATCTCGAAAACATCTATCTGCTTAGCGAAGCCGAGAAAGACGACACCCAGGACCCCGACCGCGACCAGACCAACAAGATCGTGTTGATGACGGTCCACGCCGCAAAAGGCCTGGAGTTCCCTTACGTGTATGTGGCGGGAATGGAAGAGAATCTCTTCCCTTCGGAAAGTATGAACGATACGGCCGACAAGATCGAGGAGGAGCGCCGTCTCTTCTACGTCGCTCTGACCCGGGCGCAGAAGGCCGTGACGGTCTCCTATGCCCAGAACCGGCGCAAATGGGGCAGCGAAGAATCGAACCGGCCTTCCCGCTTCCTCCGGGAAATCGACCGGAAATACTATGCCGTGGAACCCGACACCGACAACAACCGCTACGACCCGTTCCCGCAGACCAGGTTCCGCCAGTCCGATTTCCAGACCTACCGGCAGCCGCAGGAGCAACGCCCTCTGCAGCGGCCGGTCCGTCCGGCGCCCGTCGCTTCCACGCATACGCCCAGCCCGGGATTCGCCCCTTCGCCCGTCGCCGCACTTCAGGTCGGACAGCGGGTGGAACACGACCGTTTCGGCTTCGGAATTATCCTGTCGATGGAAGGCGACGGCCCTAACCGCAAAGCAGTCGTCGATTTCGAAAACGGCGGCCAGAAAACACTTCTGCTAAAATTTGCTAAACTTCGCATCGTCTAGGCGATGACACGGAAAAACGATGGCATAGGTTTTGCAATATTTCGCCTTGAAGTTTTTCATAGTTTAAGTTTAAGTTTAGGTTAGTAGCAAGGGTTGGTTTCCGGCAGGAACCAGCCCTTGTGAATTAAAGCCGGTCTCCGAAGAAAACAGCGTTGGTCAGGATGTGATTCGTACCGAGCCAGTAGGCACGGTAGGCGAAGTCTTCCTGGATGTAAAGGATGCGTCCTTCCCCGGCGCGTTTGACGGCGACGATGGGAGCGCCGGCGAAACGGGCCAGATTCTCCGGCGTCACATAGCCGGAACGATAGGGTTCCGCGCCATAGCGCAGCAGCACTTCGGCGTCCGGCGCTACGGTCCAGACCGTCGCCGATCCCTTGAAGACATCGATATCCTGCTGCCGGTAACCCCAGAAGAGCGGACTGTCGGGATGCGTCATTTCCGCATTGAGCACCAGACCGCTGATGCCGCCGCCGGTCTCCGCCGTCACGCTGTCGCCGCCGATGATGCCGGAGACCTCGTGGGCCTGGCCCAGCAGGATCAGCGTGCCGCCGCCTTCCACCCAGTCGGAGAGCCTCTTCCAGGCTTTCGCATCCGCTTTCTCCACCGGCACGCCGCCCGAGAAAACCATCACGTCGTAACGGTCGATTTCGAAACGTCCGCCTGCGAAGGTATCGAAATCCACGAGCGAATGGTTCATCGCAAAGTGGAAGTCCAGCATATGCCAGAGCGATCCCTGCTGGCTGGAAGCGCCCGTATCGGTAATGATTGCGGTACGCGGCTGACGGACCGCCGAGCGTTCCTTAACATAGGAGTCGAGGGTCTTCCGACGGCCGGCAGCCAGCGCGGTCACGTCCACGGCACACTCGGCCGCCAGTGCAGATACGACGTCATACAGTGCCGGCGCATCGTAAGGCTGGTCCGCTGCCGGGACGACCAGCACGCCTTCGGGCGTAACCTCCACCCGGATACCCTGACGCTGGAGTGCGGCGATCATAAACGGCGCATAAAACTCCGCGGGATCGAACGTGTACCCCAGCGGGCTTTCCCCGCCGGTCACACGGCCGGCGGGCAGGACAGCCTCCGTGAGCGGGGCACCGACGGCGGGCGCCTGGGCCGTCGTTTCATACTGCAGATTGTACGCACGGGCGGGCGACCAGGTGGAAATGTCATAGAACTTGTCGTCCATAAACTCCGTAATATCCTCGAAAACCCCTTTTACCTTGTAATAGTGCTTCTGGCGGAAGGGTACGAAATACTGTCCTTCCACGCCCTGCACCGGAAAGACCTCGATCTCGTGAAGCAGCAGGTTTTCCAGGAAATTGAAGGCGATGCCCCGGTTTCCGCGGGCGTCGAATACGTAACCCGCCGCAGGGTCCTTCGCTGCCGTTCGGGCCGCCTCCTGATAGAAGCGGCGCTGGTAATCCTTGAGATGCCGGGCGTTGGCCACGGAGGCATTGAGAACGCCCGCCGCCGCCAGGCCGTGCCAGCGGACCGTCTCGCCGAAGGTATGGATCCCGTGCTCGCCGAAATCGCGCAGATGTCCGCGCGGCGAGGAAAGCTCGTGCAGGATGCACACGGAGCCCTGGATGTCGCCGTAACAGGCACCCTTGCCGATAAAATAATCGTCATAGCCGCGTCCGGAGAAATACGGAACGGCGATCGAATCCAGATAGTGGCGGGTCGTCTCGCTGATCGTGCGCGTCAGATCCTGGTTCTCCTGCGGAATATACTTGTAAGTACGGTTGGGATCGCCCGGACTGAAATAATAGAGACCGCTGCGTGCGCTGCCCATCTCGTGCAGGTCGAGCAGGACGTTCGGCATCCAGCGTTCATACATTGTCACCAGATTGCGTCCTTCCGGATACTGTGCCGTAAGCCAGTCGCGGTTGGTGTCCATCCAGTAATGGTTGGCCCGGGAGGAAGGCGACGCCTCGTGATACTCGCGGGCCTGGTTGTCGAGGAAATGGTGTACGCTCGAATTGGCGTTCACCCAGGTCGCGAACCGGCTCATCCCGTCGGGATTCTGGGCCGGGACGACGAGCAGCACCGTATGTTCCAGCATTTCCACCACGGCGGCATCCTCCGCCGCGGCATAAAAGAACATCACGGCCAGCAGAGCCTGGGCACCGGAAATCTCGTTGCCGTGGATCGTGGCCCGAAGATCCACCACCAGCGGCATCCGCTCCAGGTCGAGCGTCTCCGACACGGAAGTATCGGTCACTTTCAGATGCTCCAGGCGTATATCCTCGAGCCGGCGCTGGTTGGCGGGCGACGTGATGCAGACCTGGAGGAACTGCCGGCGCTCGAAAGTATAACCGAAGCGTTCCACGGAAACCCGGTCGGACACGCCGGCCAGATAATCCACATAACGCGTGATGTCGCCCCAGTCGGCCAGACGCTCGTCGAGTTCAAAGCCCAGGAAAGCCTGGGGCGGCAGAATGCCGGGATTGTAACGTACACCCGAAACGGGCAGGTAATACTCCACGGAAGAGGCGGGTGAAGGCTGGGCCGGGAGTTTTCCCGGCTGGGCGGACGCCTGCGGCGCCGCAAGGAGCAGCGGCAGCAATCCGGCTGCCAGTCTGACAAGATGACGGAACGATATCATAGGGCAATATTTTTTCGGATACGGCGGGCATTGGGCAGCAGGCTGTTGGTACGGCCGCCAAGGTTCTTGACGAAGCCCAGCCCCAATCCCTTATATGTCAGCAGCAAATAACCGAGGGGGGCATCGGGGAGCGCAATCGGCTCCTTGGAGAGGAAACGCAGGGCATCTTCGCGCGACACTTCGACCGGCTCGTAAAGGAGGCCCTCGACGCCCTCCCGGCGGACCGCCAGCGCGAAATCCGCCTCCGGCACCAGGTCCCGTCCTTTCCGCACGGCCGCGGCCGTACCTGAAACGATGACCTTCAGATGCTTCTCCAACCGGGGAAGTTCCGCCGCAAGAGAGTCGGGCACCTGCTTGACCAGATCTTTTCTCACCAGCGTCTTCATCGCCGGTCCTCCTTTCGGATCAAAGCCGCAAAAAAACCTTCTCCCCGGTCTTCCCCTGGGTAAAAATGCCGCATTTCAAGGCACGACCCTTTCAGCTCCGAGCAGATCCAGTCCACATTGTCTTCGTCTTCCGAACGGTTGAACGTACAAGTCGAATAGATCAGGAATCCGCCGGGCATCAGCGCAGGCCATACATCGCCCAGGATGCGGCGCTGCCGTGCCGCACAAAGCCGCACGGTGTCGGGCGACCACTCCGCCACGGCCCGTTCGTCTTTGCGGAACATACCCTCGCCGGAGCAGGGAGCGTCGGCCACGACGACATCGAAATATGCGCGCATCGCCGGGAAGGCCGAAGGGTCGGACTGGGTCACGGCCACGTTGGAACAGCCCCAGCGCGCCACATTTTCCGCGAGGACCGTGGCGCGGGCGGGCACCACCTCGTTGGCCACCAGCAGCGATGTTTCATCCAGGTGCGAAAGCAGCTGCGTGGTCTTTCCGCCGGGGGCGGCGCACAGGTCGAGCACCCGCAGGCCCGTCCGCCGGCCGATGTGCTGCAGAGCCTGTTCAAAAAGGCTCCCCGCATACATCGAGGAGGCTTCCTGCACATAGTAGGCGCCGCAATGGAACAACGGATCGAGCGTGAACGACGGCCTGCCATTCAGGTAGAATCCCTCTTCCGGCGCCCAGGGAACCGCATCGCCGGCCAGTGCGCCGAAATGCGTCCGCAAGTCTCCGAGCGAGAACTTGAACGGATTGACACGTACCGAAACTTCCGGCTCCCGAGACAGCGCCGACAGGATCCGGTCTGCCCGAAGGGGCCCCAGACTTTCGCGCATACCGTTGATAAATTCCGCAGGAAACATTACTTTTGCAGCCGCTGAAGAACAAAGATAGCAAAAAATGCAGAACGTTTACTTCGAACGGGAGCGCATCGTCGTGGACGACGCCGATTTTCCCGAATTCTGTTCCCACTTCACGGAGGTTCCCGCCGGCGGCGGTCTTGTCCGCAACCGGGAGGGAAAGTACCTGCTCATTTACCGGCACAATCTGTGGGACCTTCCCAAGGGCAAACAGGAACCGGACGAGGACATCGCGTCCTGCGCCCTGCGCGAAGTCTGCGAAGAGACCGGCCTGCACGACCTTACACTCGGCAAGCTGATCTGTATCACCCATCACACTTATAAAGTATTCGGCGTAAAGGTCCTCAAGCATACATATTGGTACGAGATGACGGACGAGCGGGAGGAACCGCTCCTTCCCCAGACGGAAGAAGACATCACGCGGGCCGAATGGGTAGAAAAAAAGCGCCTCCCGGAGTATCTGGAAGGCACTTATCCCTCGATCGTCGAGGTATTCGTCAACGCAGGTCTGTTATGATCGTGTCGTCCCCGAAACTTTCGGGATCGATGATGAAGAATGTGGCCGACCAGGGTTCGGCCACCTCCTTGATGCCGGTCAGGGTAATCGTGTAGGTATCGTAAGCCACCACGGCCGTCCCGTCGGCAGCCCTGCTCACCTTGATTTCCTGCAGGAAAGACACGTCGTTTTTCTCGACCACCAGTTCGTCGCTGCCGGGCGAATAGATCCACCGGTCCTTGCCGTTGCAATAGACCTGCATCCAGTCGGTTTCCAGACGGTAGCAATCGTCCTGCACATAACCCTTGCCTTCGGCCACGGTCTTGCCGGAGGTATTGTCCACCATTTTGAAACTGCAGGAGAAACGCTGCTGCGCACCGGCTGCGGTGCAGAGCAGGATCGTAAGCAGAAGAATCACCCGTTTCATGACACGTTATTATTATTTAGATATGATTGAGTGATTCCAAAATTCGGTCCAAAGTGTCGAGATCGGTCACCAAAACGCTGCGGGCCTTGCTCCCTTCCTGCGGGCCGACGATGCCGGCAGCCTCCAGCTGGTCCATGATACGGCCTGCGCGGGCATAGCCCACGTTGAGTTTGCGCTGCAGCATCGAGGTGGAACCCTGCTGGTACTGCACCACCATCTTCGCACATTCTTCGAAGAGCTGGTCGCGCTTGTGGAGGTCCACGTCACCCACGCCGGATTCTTCCTCGTTCGGGTCCACATATTCGGGCAGTTCGAACGGGCCGGAATAACCGCGCTGCTCGCTGATGAACTTCACCAGGGAGATGATCTCGGGCGTATCGACCAGGGCGCACTGCACGCGGGTCAGGTCGTGCCCCGGATAGACCACCAGCATATCGCCGCGGCCGATCAGGCGGTTGGCGCCCGGGGCGTCGATGATGACCTTGGAGTCGGTGCCGGTATTGACCTTGAAGGCCACGCGGGAGTTGAAGTTGGCCTTGATGGAGCCGGTGATGATATTGACCGTCGGGCGCTGGGTCGCGATGATCAAGTGGATACCCACGGCACGGGCCTTTTGGGCCAGGCGGGCGATCGGGTTCTCGATCTCACGGCCGGCCGTCATCAGCAGGTCACCGAATTCGTCGATGATCACTACGATATATGGCAGGAACTTGTGGCCGTTGTTCGGATTGAGTTTCCGGTTGAGGAACTTCTCGTTGTATTCCTTGATTTGGCGCACGTCGGCCTTCTTGAGCAGGTCGTAGCGGGCGTCCATCTCGATGCAGAGCGAATTGAGGGTGTAGACCACCTTCTTGGTGTCGGTGATGATGGCCTCGTCGCCGTCGGGCAGCATCGCCAGATAGTGCTTCTCCAGCCGTTCGTACAGCGAGAACTCCACCTTCTTGGGGTCGACCAGCACGAGTTTCATCTCGGCCGGATGCTTCGAATACAGGAGCGAGGTGATCATCACGTTCAGGCCAACGGATTTGCCCTGGCCCGTCGCACCGGCGACCAGCAGGTGCGGCATCTTGGCCAGGTCGAGGAAGAACGGTTCGTTGGTCACGGTAATGCCGATGGCCATCGGAAGTTCCATCTTCTTGGCGGCTTCCTGGAACTGCTGGCAGCCCAGCACCGACTTGAGGGCCACGACGCTCGGCTTGACGTTGGCGACCTCGATGCCCACGGAATCGAGCAGCGTCACGACGCGGACGCCCTTGGCGCCCAGCGAGATGGCGATATCTTCCTCCAGGTTTCGGACCTGGGAGACCTTGATGCCGTCGGCAAGCTGGATCTTGTAGAGGGTGACCGTCGGGCCCATCTTGGCCGTAATGCCCTTGACCTGGATGCGGTAACTGTTCAGGGCGTTGACGATGCGCTGCTTGTTGTTCTCCAGTTCCTGCCGCGAGACCTCGTACCACATGTCGCGGTAATCGTTGAGGAGCGACATAGGCGGGAGCTTGTATTTGGGCAGGTCGAGGCGCGGGTCGTAGCGTTCGCGCCATTCTTCATCGGAAAGACCGTCGATGATCTCGTTTTCACTCTTTTCGATGGTCAGGGTCACTTCCTGCTGCCGGACCTCGGGCTGGGTCTCTTCCACCGTCTGCGAGAGCGTCTCCAGGCCGGATACGGTCTGTCCGGCGGTTTCCGAATCGGTGTAATCGAGCCAGTCGTCGGTCGGATCGGTATCGATTTCCTCCGCGCCCTCGACAATCAGGCCCGGATCCGGATTCTCATCTTCCAGATCATCCAGATCATCCTCCTCATCGGATCCACCCTCTTCGCCACCCCGGTGTGAAATGCCGTAGAGCAGGTCGTCGAACCAGAAGGCCACTTTCGGCGTAAGCAGGCTGGCAAAAAGGAAGAGGACCAGCAACAGCACGCCGCCCATTCCGGCCTTGCCCAGCTTGTCACACATCCACTGGTTGGCGTAATGGCCGTAGGAACCGCCCGCCCCGCTGCCGAGCAGGGAATCAAGGGACGTAAAGCTGAAGATATAGGCCAGAAGCACCGAGAAGATAATGGCGCCGAACGCGCACAGAAGGAACACCCGGAGCAGGTTGACTTTCCGGATATGGAAACAATAGACCGTCAGGAAACCGAGGAACACGGGAATGGCAAATGCGCCAAAACCGAACCATTTCGAAATGAGCAGGTTCGCCCATAGATAGCCGAGTTTCCCGCCGGCGTTCTCCGCCGCGGCGTCGAGGGAGAACATCTGCGGATCGTAGGAGAGGCTCTGGTCGGAAGTCCAGGTAAAGACATACGATATCAGGGCCACGAGCGTGTAAAGCGTCAGAATGCCGCACAGCACGCCCAGCACGATCCGGACGATCCGGCGCGTTTCTTCCGTCAGGAGCGGCTGGCGCTCCGTGCGCCGCCGTTTGGGCGCCGGCGCCGGTTTCTTCTTCGACCGGGCCTGCGACCGGGGCTTCCCTTTCCCCTTCTCGTTGCTTTTCTTGGCTGCCATCCGTTATTTTTTCCGTTTCCAGTTGCGGTTTTTCTTATTCCCGTAGCCGCCGTTCTGTCCGGCGCCGATGCCCGGGCGGGCGAAATTGGCGTTCTGCGAGATCGCTCCAAGATGGACGTCTTCCGGCACTTTCAATTTTCCGTCGGAAAGACGCTCGATATCGGCGAAAATCGTCTCTTCGGCCACGTTGTCCTTGTTCCAGATGAGGTATTGCTGGCGCATATACAGGGCCAGTACGCGGATCATCTCTTTCTTGGTATCGTCGTCTTCGCGGTCGGCGATCAGGGCAATCATATTCTCGATGTTACGGCCGTAACAGGCGGCCTTGATCGGCGTTCCGGGCAGGGCGATCACATCGGGTTTTTCCTCGAACTGCTGCGGCGTGGGTGCCGGATACGGGGCGTCGATGTCGAGGTCGAAACCGCCGATTACCTGGGCGTGGTCCCAGAGTTTATGCTTGTAGTCGTTGAATTCGCGGATCTGCGGGTTCAGGATTCCCATCACCTGCACCACGGCACGCATCTGTTCGCTGCGTTTCTCCTTGTCCTCGATGGCCTTCACCTGTTCGATCATTTTCTGCACGTGCCTGCCGTATTCGGGCAGCACCAGTTTCTCTCTCTGCGTATTGTAATCCATATTCGCGGTTTTACTCAATTTAACCTACAAATATACTCCAATAATTCTTATATTTGTATAAAATTTTACCCGATGAAAAAAGTCCTGGTCACTGGTGCCTTCGGTCAACTCGGCACGGAACTGCAACTGCTCACGGCCGGCCGGCCGGAATTCGTTTTTTCCGACATCCGGGACGAAGGCTCCGTGCGGCGGCTCGACATCTGTGACGCCACAGCCGTGGAAAGCTTTGTCACGGACAACGGGATCGGCACAATCATCAACTGCGCCGCCTACACCGCCGTGGACCGCGCCGAGAGCGACGCTGCCCTGTGTATGGCCGTCAATGTGGACGGACCGGACAATCTGGCCCGCAGCGCCCGCCGCCACGATGCCGCGCTGGTCCAGATTTCCACCGACTACGTGTTCGACGGACGGCGCAAAAGCGGCGTCAGCTACACCGAGGCGTCGCGGCGCCATCCGCTGTCCGTGTACGGCGAGAGCAAACGACGCTGCGAAGACGCCATCCGGCGCATCGGCTGCCGCGGCGTGATCATCCGCACGGCCTGGCTCTACTCCCCATTCGGCAAAAACTTCGTGAAGACAATGCTCCGGCTCGGCGCGGAAAAGTCCGAAATCGGCGTGGTGGCCGACCAGTTCGGGAGCCCCACATACGCCCGCGACCTGGCACAGGCCATCCTGGACGTACTTCCAAAAATCGATGCACAGCATGGTGAGATATACCACTATACCGATGAAGGACGCTGCTCCTGGGCAGAATTCGCCACCCGCATCATGCAGGAAGGCGGGCTGAACTGCCGCGTCAATCCGCTCACGACCTCACAATACCCCACCCCGGCCTCGCGTCCTGCGTGGTCGGTCCTCTCCAAGGAAAAAATACGCCGCGACTTCGGCGTCGCGACGCCCCCGTGGGAAGTCTCACTCAAAGATTGTCTGAAGCGTCTTTGAAAAAAGGCGCCTGCGCATCCTTCTCGGAAAGGATGACGTCTTCCGGCGCGATGCCCCAGTCGATAGCCAGGGTGGGATCATTCCACCGGTATGACCCTTCTGCCTCAGGTGCATAATAGTTGTCGCATTTGTACTGGAACAGCGTATCGTCTTCCAGCACCAGGAAGCCGTGTGCAAAACCGCGCGGAATGAAAAACTGACGCTTGTTCTCGCCGCTGAGCACCACCGACACATACTGACCGTAGGTCGGCGAGCCGGGACGGATGTCTACCGCCACATCCAGGACGCTTCCGCGCACGACACGCAGGAGTTTGGCCTGGGCCGCTTCGCCCTTCTGGAAATGCAGGCCCCGCAATACGCCGCGACGTGCCGAAAACGATTCATTGTCCTGCACGAAATCGACCGGACCCACGTTTGCCACGAAATCGCGGAGCGAAAACGATTCGAAGAAATAGCCGCGATGGTCGCCGAAAACCCGGGGTTCGATAATGACGGCCCCTTCGATGTCAGTTTTAATGTAATTCATCGGTTTTTGCTTTACAACTGTACAAAGATACGGTTATTTTCATAACTTTGTTGAGTTTGACAATAAAACGCCATGCACAAGATAACATCCCATCCGATTCTGGATATCCCGCAGGAAGACCTGCACGAATTTCAATTTGAAGGACAGACGGTCCGCGGCCAGAAGGGCCAGACCATCGCCGCCGCCCTTCACCAGGCCGGCTTCCCGGTCCATCACCACAGTCTCAAAGACCGCAAACGCACCATGGAGTGCGGCATCGGCAAGTGCGGCGCCTGCGAAATGCTCGTGGACGGGCACATCCGCCGCATCTGTATCACGAAAGTGGACGGGGTACGCGAGGTGAGGCGCGTCGGCAAGGAGAGCTTCACGGCCGTTGACAGCGCCACCACCCGCCAGTCCGAAAGCAAGAAGGTCTATCGCACCGCCGTGGCCATCATCGGCGCGGGTCCGGCCGGCCTGGCCGTGCGCGAAGAGTTGAACAAGGCGGGCATCGACTGCCTGGTGCTCGACAACAACGACTCCATCGGCGGACAGTTCCAGATGCAGACCCACCAGTTCTTCTTCTTCGAGAAAGAGCAGAAGTTCGGCGGCATGCGCGGCTTCGACATCGCCAAGACCCTCGCCGGCGATTCGCTCGAAGGCATTATGCTCAACTGTGTGGTCTGGGACATCATGGAAGGGAAACGGCTGGCGGTCAAGAATATCGTCTCTCAGGAAATCTTCTATGTGGATGCCGAACAGCTCGTCGTGGCAGCGGGCGCCCTGCCCTTCATGCCCGCCTTCAAGAACGACGACCTGCCGGGCGTCTTCACGGCCGCCGTCGTGCAGCGGATGATGAACAAGGAGTTCACCCTGCTCGGCAGGAATATCCTCACCGTAGGTGCCGGCAACATCGGCTATCTGACCTCTTATCAGGCGATGCAGGCGGGTGCAAGCGTCAAGGCCATCATCGAAGCGATGCCCGTCGAAGGCGGATTCCCGGTGCAGGCCAACCGTCTCCGCCGGCTCGGCGTGCCCATCATGACGGGCTACACCCTGGTGGAGGCCATCCCCAATGAAGACTGGAGCGGCGTGGTCGGCGCCATCATCGCCAAATGCGAGAACTTCAAGCCGATTCCGGGCACGGAGGTCCGCATCGACGGCATCGACTGCATCAATATCTGCACGGGACTGCTGCCCGACAGCCAGCTGTTGCGCAAGGGCGCCGAAGTATTCGGACGGGCCTGTCACGGCGTAGGCGACGCCGTACGGATCGGTGAAGGCACTTCCGCCGTATTGCGCGGCCGCCAGTGCGCCTACGAAATCCAGCAGGAGCTCGGACGGCGCATCGATTACAACGCCTATCTCACCCTCTCCAAAGAATATATCGACTCGCAGCAGCGGCCCCATCGGGTGCTCGACGAGCCACGCAAACCTTCTCCGGAGCGGCAGCGCAAAGGCGGTTTCGTAATTGCCGACTGTCTCTACGGCTTCGCCTGCAACCCCTGCTCCTTTGCCTGCAAGCAGGGCGCCATCACCAAGAGCTCCACGTCCGTCACGCCCACCATCGACTACGACAAGTGTATCGGCTGTATGGAATGCGTGGCCCACTGCCCGGGTCTGGCCATTTTCGGCTATCGCCCCGACAAGCGCGAGCTCTTCCTGCCCATCGAGTTCAACGTGGACAAAGGTGCGGAAGTGTTCCTGGTCGACGACGACGGTAAAAAGGTGGGCGAAGGCACCGTCGAGCGCATCCTCGTCAAGCCCAACAAGACCAACATCGCCGTCGTGAAGGCAGAGAAACTGTATGATGACTCCGGTGACGAAGCGCTCCTTCAGGCCCGCGGCTTCATCGTCAAGGACCGGTATCCCGAGCCGCTCGAACTCACGCCTACCGAACTCAACGACGACTTCACCTATATCTGCCACTGCGAAGACGTGCGCCTGCGCGACCTGCTCGCCCTGCTCAAAGGCCGTACGAGCATCACCGCCCAGGAGCTCAAGCACATCTCCCGCCTCGGCATGGGACCGTGCCGCGGCACCCGCTGTCTCCCGCGCGCCAAACAGGCGCTGCGCGCCTATGGGATCGAGATCACGGGCGACTTCACGCCCCGCGGGCCGATGGCTAACCTCGTGGAAATCGGCAACGTCATCAATCCGGAACGGAAGATCGAACTGATCACCAATCCCAAGTGCACCGACGTCGAGATCCGCCGGGTCGGTGCCTTCGTCGCCGGCGGCGGCATGGCCGGAACGGCCCTGTTCCGCTATCTGTCCGAGGCCGGATTCAAGCCTGTCCTGGCCAACAACGAGCACGGCAGTTCCTGGCGCTGCATCGCCGGCGGACGCCCCGCCTTCTCGCTTCCGGCCCTGGCCGACATCGCCACCCACAACCTGGAAATCTTCCGGGAGGTGCAGGCCCTGCGCAACATCGACCTGAAGATGACGCGCTATGTGAACTTCGTCCACGACGACGAGACCTACCGTTCGCTCGACGCATCCCGCGCCTGGTCGAACGCCTATATGGTGGACAAGAAGGACTTTGCCAAGGAAATCTCGCCTTATATGAATCCGGATCTCGACCTCTACAGCCACGCGCTCATTTCGCTCGACTGCTGGCAGGCCACCCCGGGCAAGACGGTCGATACCGTACGCCAGATCGGCATCAGGGCCGGCGGACAGGTATTCGAAGACACCGAGGTCATCCACGTCGAGAAGAACGGCGGCCTGTACCGCATTACCGTACGCGACCGGAACGGACGTTACGTCCGCTATGAGACGGATATCTTCGTCAATGCGATGGGAGCCGGCGCCGAGAAATTCGCCCGGCAGCTCGGCATCGAGACGGGGCTCTATCCGGTCCGTCACCAGGCTTTCATCACCAAGCGCCTGCCGCTCATCGGCAAGGACGGCGATTCGCTCGACATGCTCATCGACCGCCGCCATTACAAGGGCTTCTCGGCCGTATACGGCCAGCAGTTGGCAGAGACCGGCCAGATCATCGGCTGCGCGTCTCCCGCACAGGATGCGACCGATGCCGGCAAGAACCTGAAGGTCAACACGCAGGAATTCCTTGAAATCTGTTCGGAGGTATTCACGGAGTGGATTCCGCAGCTTAAGGGAATGAGTTTCCAGGCGACCTGGTGCGGTTATTACACGGAACCGCGCTACATCATCGACCCGACGCTCGGACTCTTCGTGGGAATGCGCGGACACGGCTTCATGCTGTCGCAGTACATCGCCAAGATGTATGTCGACGCCCTGCTCGGCCGTCCGGTCCCCGACTACTTCAAGGACCTGGCCCTCGGCGGCCCCGGCTTGTCGGAGCAGGCGTTCAAATAAAAAGAAGGAGGGTGACCACTTTTTTAGTCACCCTCCTTCTTTCCGTCATACCCGGCTTGACCGGGCATCTTTATTTCATATACGGATACTTGAAGCCGCGTGCGGGGACGAGCGTCTCCTTGATGGCGCGCGGGATAACCCAGCGGATGAGATTGAACTCGCCGCCGGCCTTGTCGTTGGTACCCGAAGCGCGGGAACCGCCGAACGGCTGCATGCCGACCACGGCGCCCGTGGGTTTGTCGTTGATGTAGAAGTTGCCGGCGGCGTAACGGAGCCGGTCGGCGACTTTCTGGACCATCATGCGGTCCTGCCCGAACACGGCGCCGGTCAGGCCGTACGGCGAGGTGGTGTCGCAGAGTTCGACGGCGGCATCCATATCGGCGTCTTCATACACATAGACGGTCAGCACAGGACCGAAGATCTCTTCTTCCATCGTCTTGAAGTGCGGATTGGTGGTCACGATGACCGTCGGCTCGACAAAGTAGCCTTTCTTCTTGTCATAGCCGCCGCCCAGCACGACCTCGGCCTCCGGCGAATTCTTCGCGTATTCGATGTTGGCGGCGATGTTGTCGAACGATGCCTCGTCGATCACGGCGTTGATGAAGTTGTCGGGATCGCAGACGTCGCCCATCTTCGCCTCGGCGGCGAAGTCTTTCATCTCGGAGAGGACTTTCGGCCAGAGCGACTTGGGAATGTACATACGCGAAGCGGCCGAGCATTTCTGGCCCTGGAATTCGAAGGCGCCGCAGAAAGCGGCCGTGGAGACGTCTTCCGCCACGGCGGTCGGGGTGACGAAGATGAAGTCCTTGCCGCCCGTTTCGCCCACCAGGCGCGGGAAGCTGATGTAGTTCTCGAGGTTCTCGCCCACCTGTTTCCAGAGGGTGTTGAACGTAGCGGAGGAGCCGGTGAAGTGCACGCCGGCCAGGTACTTCGAGGCAAAGATTTCCTTGCCGATCACCGAACCCTGACCCGGGATGAAGTTCACCACACCGTCGGGCAGGCCGGCTTCCTTGTAGATCTGCATCAGATAGTAGTTCGACAGGATGGCCGTGGTGGACGGTTTCCACACGCTGACGTTGCCCATCAGGACGGGCGACATGGTGAGGTTGGAGGCGATGGAGGTGAAGTTGAACGGCGTAAGCGCGAACACGAAACCTTCGAGGGCGCGGTATTCCACGGTATTGATCTGTCCCTTGGCGCTCTTGGGCTGGAAGCCGTAGATTTCGGAGGCGTAGTGGGCGTTGTAGCGCAGGAAGTCGATGAGCTCGCAGGCCGAGTCGATTTCGGCCTGGTAGAAGTTCTTGCTCTGGCCCAGCATCGTGGCGGCGTTGATCAGGGCGCGGTACTTGGTGGAGATGAGTTCCGCAATCTTGAGGAGGATGGCGGCGCGGACCGTCCAGTCGGTCTCGGACCACTGCTTGTGGGCGGCCATGGCGGCGTCGATGGCCATCCGGACCTCGGCCGGACCGGCCTTGTGGTAGGTGGCCAGCACGTGCTGATGGTCGTGCGGCATGACCACTTTGCCCGTGTTGCCCGTACGGACTTCCTTGCCGCCGATGATCAGCGGGATTTCGATTTCAACGGAACTCTGGCGTTTGAGCTCTTTTTCCAGGGCTTCACGCTCGGGGGATCCTTTCAGGTAGGTTTTGACCGGCTCGTTCACCGGATCCGGAAATGCATAGATCGCGTCTCTCATGTCGTTATGATTTGTGTTTGATTGTTTCGTAATCCGTAAAATTACGAAAAAAAATATGTAACTTCGCAAATCAACCTGATAAATCGTTACCCTGATGCATATCGGAATCGCCGGCAACATCGGCAGCGGCAAGACCACCCTCACCCGCATGCTCGCCCAGCACTATGGATGGACCCCGAAATACGAGGCCGTGACCCACAATCCCTTCCTCGAAGACTATTACAAGGACATCCAGCGCTGGTCGTTCAACCTCGAGGTGTACTTCCTCACCCAGCGTTTCAAGGACGTGATGGAGATCGCCCGCAGTTCCGAGACCATCATCCAGGACCGCACCATCTTCGAGGGCGTCTACGTGTTCGTGGCCAACAACGTGGCCCAGGGCAATCTCTCCCAGCGTGACTTCGACGCCTATATGGACCTGTTCCAGGTGATGATGCAGATGGTCAAGCTTCCCGACCTGCTGATCTATCTCCGCTGCTCGATCCCGCATCTGGTGGCCCAGATCCAGAAGCGCGGCCGTGAATACGAGCAGGCCATGAGCCTCGAATACCTCGGCGGCCTGAACAACCGCTACGAAGAATTCATCTACAAGGAATACAAAGGCGACGTCCTGACCATCGACGCCGACCACCTCGACTTCGAGAACAATCCAGAAGACTTCGCTTCGATCACCGACAAGATAGACGCCAGGCTGTTCGGCCTGTTCTGAATCGCGCTCTTGCTTGTGTCACGATTCTTTTTGGGTTTTGTGACACTCGTTTTTTGGAATTGGAACAAGGATGAGGCGGTGGAGCGGTATTTTTGTTAAAAATACAAACGATACCGTTATGACAAAAAAGTTTTCAGCATTCGTCATTTTGTTGATGGCGTTTTCCTTTTCCTTGGCAGCCTCCGGCGCCCGGACTCAGCAGGATGAACCTGCTTCCGCACCTGAGAGTTATATCCGCGATGTCAAGCTCATCGGCGGGAATTCCTCAGAGGTTTCTTCCCTGAAGGCGAAGCTCCGCAAGGAGGGTTGGACCGTGATTGAAAGCAATCTGAACGCCGGCACGAACGGCGATATCATCTATCTTTGCTACAAGACCGGTACGGGCGGCAACTTCATCACGGACCTCTATCTGAGCTCCAGTCACAATCCCGTCGGCGGGAGCATTACGGTGAAAGGGCGCGAATATACACTTTGCCCCAAAGATGGCGGCATCCATTTCACCCACATCAACGGCGACCTCAACAGTAATGCCGGCGGTGATGACATCCACCTTTATTATACAAAAGACCGGTTCGGCGACGGCCGTGCGCTTACCGATATCTGGTTTAATGCCTCCGCAAAAGGCGCCGTCGGCAAGAATGGTACGGACGAAGCCTACGACCTCAACAAGGGGGCGGGCGGCGATGACATTTTCATGCATTTTTCTACCAGGTAGTTTTTTTGTGTAGTTTTGCATCATGATGATGCGAACAATCCTGCAGTCCTTGCTGGTCGGCCTCTTGTCCCTCCCCGGTGCAGCCGCCGAAGATGTATCCTATGAACGGATCCGTTTCGAGCGGCTGCCCGATATGAAAACGCCTCGGGCCGGGCATCTCATGCTGGTGACAGGCAATGAAATAACGGTATTCGGAGGCCATACCGACGGGTTCAATCCGGTGGGGACGGCCGAGTCCTTCCGGAACGGCGCCTGGCATTCCCTGCAGATGTCCTGGCCGCATGACGGTGGATGCTTTGCGGTGCTGCCGGACGGGCGTGTCTTTCTGGGCGGGGGAAGCGCTGAATCTTTCGGAATCGGTCAGAGTTGGGGTGCGGAAATCTATGATCCGGAGACGCACGGTTTTCATCCGATCGGCATCATGGACCGCAGAAGGGCGTATGCTTCTGCCCTGACACTTCCCGACGGAAAGATTGTCATTGCCGGCAATTGGTACGCTGAAGACGGCGTGGCACTGTATGATCCCGGAGAAGGCTTCCTTTCGCTGAAGAATCTGCCTGTCGGCTGGAATGCCCCTTATATTCTCCCTGTTTCTCCCGATGAGGCTGTCATTTTCGGCCGGGAAGACAATTACGGAAACCCGGCTTACGGCCGGGTGGACCTGCTCCGGGGGGATACACTGCATGTTTCCCTGCTGGAGGACTGGACTGTCAAGGTAGTTTCTTTCCTGGAAGAAAACCTGAAGATTGCCGACTACACATATCTGCTTCCGGTCGAACGGTCGTCCGATGGCCAGATCGGCATCCTGAAAGTGTCGGAAGGTCACTTTTCCTTGTTGGCAACCGACACGCCGTTCCCCGGGAAAGGACCTTTCGGCGGTCCGGTGAACTGGACTCCCTGGTTTCAGGTGAACCGCCCTCTCCGCCAGGCATGGATGCTGGGTTATGACGTCAAAGGACGGATTTGTCTGGCCCGCATCGATTACGATGCTACTTTCGATGGAGGAAAGGCCGGCCTGCGGATCTTCTATGCCGAAGATGCTTCCGGCGCTTTCCCGCAGGGACGGGTCTGCCTGATGCCGGACGGCAGTTTGCTGATGTCCGGAGGTGCGGAACGGGACCTCGGCCGGCCGGATGAGATTGCGTACATCAACTTTCAGACGAGCGCTGCAGTCTATCGTTTTTATCCGGATCAGTCCCGGCAGGGCGGGTTTCCATTTTGGCTGCTTGCCGCCGTCATCTTTTTGGCTGCCGGTGGCCTTCTTCTGCTGATTGTGCTTCGCCGGCGGAAGAAAGTGTCTCCCCTTGTGCCAGCGGGAACGAACGAATGGGTTGCCGGAGAAACGGTCGGGAAGCTCAGTACCGACCTGATGGGAGAAATCGACCGGCTGATCATGAAAAAGGAACTCTTCAAGCAGAAGGACCTCCGCGTCTCGGACATCGCCTCCCTGCTGGCCACCAACCAAACCTATATCAGCCTGATGGTCAACAATCTGTCGGGGAATAATTTCGCATCGCTGATCAGCGGCTACCGCATCCGTTATGCCCAGGAACTGATGCGCAAGCGTCCTGACATGCCGCACGCCGATGTGGCGGAAGCTGCCGGCTTCTCCTCCCGCACCGCGTTCCTGCGCACGTTCAAGGTACAGACCGGCCTGACGCCTTCCGAGTGGAAGCGGCGGGAAGGGCTGTTTATTTGAACGCCTGCTCCGACAGGCCCGGGCCGCCGAGGGCCAGGTCCTTGAAGTAGTCGGGGACCGGACGTCCCATCAAGGCATCCACGTACATCTTGGCGATGTACTGCGACAGCATGAAGCCGTGGCCGCGCATACCCACGAAGAGGCCGAGCGACGGGTCGATGATGTAGCGCGGCTCGGTGTAGTAGCCGCACCACGTGGCCTGGAAACTCATACCCTTGAGCTGCGGGATCCATTCCGTAAAGACTTCCGAGGCGATCTCGAGGAATTCCTGCGTGTTGACCTTCAGGTTCTTCGCGGCGTCGGTGGCGTCCTGGGCCGGGGAGGCGCAGCCGATGATCTGGCCGGTCTCGGCCAGCTGCTGGCCGTACACGGCCGAGAAGCCCTTGTAGTGCCGGCGGTCGATGAGCATGTCGAGCGAATCGCCGTCCTTGCCGATGAGCGGCAGGCGCTTGGTGATGAAGGCCTGGTGGCGCACCGGATAGAGGCCCGTCTCGATGCCGAGCTGGCGGGCGAACTTCTCGGCGCCGGCGCCCATCGCGTTGACGAAGACCTCCGTCTCGTAGCGGACGTAGCGGCCCTGGCGGTTGCGGACGGTGATGCGGTACATCGCGCCGTTCTTCTCGACGTGGATGACTTCGGTGTCTTCGAACACCTGGCCGCCGGCCGCGATGCCGAGCTGGCGCACGGTGTCGATGGTCTTGCCCGGCGTGGCCTGCCAGCAGTCGTTGGAGATGAGTGCATGGCTGTAGAGGTTGAGGTCGGGGTTGATATACGGCGAGATCTCCTTGGCGAAATCCTTCTTGTCGATCATATAGGCGTCTGACCAGGCACGGGAGGCGTCGAGCGAACGGTAGGTCTCGTCATCGTGGACGAAGTTCACGTAGCGCGTCATCTTCAGGTCGATGTTGCGCAGGGCCTGCACACTGCGGAAGATCTCCAGGTTGTGCGTGGCGATGTCGGCCAGGGCCGGGAGCGAGAAGGCGGGCCGGCCGCCGGCGATGCAGCGCCACGAACTGCCGTGCTCGTTGTTGACCATCACCGGCTTGAACCCGGCTTCCGACAGATAGCGGAACAGGGCCGTACCGGCCATGCCGCCGCCGGCGACGAAGGCGCCGACGCGGCGGATTTCCACATCGGTGCATTGGGGATTGGTGATGAGTTCCACCTGGCGCGACGGGTTGGAGACGTTGCCGATCTCCACGAGATTGGCCATCGGGCCGCGCGGCGTGAAGTCGCCCGTGATCTCGATGCCGTAAGGCCGGAGGGCCTGCTTGGCGCGCGGCAGGCAGCGCGAACCGCGGCACGGACCCATGCCCAGGCGGGAGATATGCTTGAGCTCCTGTGCCGTGATGCTGGTGCGGCCCTTGAGCAGGGCCAGCAGGTCGCGCAGACGCACGTCTTCGCAGTGGCAGATATAGGTGAAGTCGTCGTTGAGCTCGGTGGGCGTCAGTTCGAGCGGCTCGGGATATTTGTCCTTGGCAATGAAGCCGTGGGCGGTGAGCAGGGCTTCGTCGGTGTCGCCGGCGTAGATCTTCTCGGCCTTGACCACGGCCACGTGGGTCTTGTTGGGCTTGCGGATGATGCGGGCGATGGTGCCTTCGCCCACCTTGCCGCCGTTGTCGTCGACCAGGAATACCTCGGTGCCGGCTTTCACGTCGAATTCGACGGGGAGGAAGATCTCCCGCTTGTCGGGCCGGTAGCCGAAAATGGCCAGGCCCGGGCAATGGGCCACGCACTCCATGCAGCCGATGCATTTGTCGAAATCGATGGTGGGGGTGACCGATGTGGAGCTTTTGGTGATGGCGCCCTGCTTGCAGGCGAAAGAGCAAGGGTTGCAGGCGAAGCCATAGAGGCAGTCGGCGACGACGAACCCGCCCTTGCGCATGCGTTCCTTCGACGGGGTGCGCGGGGCGTCGAGCAGGCGCTGCGGCCGTTGCTGCGAATCGATGTATTCCTTGGAGACAGTCAGATAGGCGTTGTAGTCGATCCGACGGCCGAGGGCCTGCTGGATCTCGTAGGCGCACTGGCGGCCGCGGAGCACGGCCGAAGTGCCTTCGCCGATGCGCACGGCGTCGCCGACGCCGTGGCAGGCCGGGCCGAATACTTCGGTACCCTTGCGCAGCAGCTGGCTGTCGGGCAGCAGGCCGGTGCAGATGTTGATGCAGTCGATGCCGTCGAGGCGCACCTCGGTGCCGGGGATCGGCTTGAAGTTCTCGCATTGGGCGATGATGGCGCCGGTCACGCCGGTCCAGTCTTCATTGGGGACGGCTTCCACCAGCGTATAGGAAGTCATGATCGGCACGCCGAGGCGGCGCAGGCGGTTGGCCTGGACGGGGAAGCCGCCTTCGTGCGGCATGGCCTCGATGATGGCCTTGACGTTGGCGCCGGCTTGCATGGCCTGGTATGAGGTCAGGTAGCCGATGTTGCCGGCTCCCACGGTGAGGACGTTCTTGCCCAGCAGGGTGAATTCCTTGTTCATCATCCGCTGGAAGACGGCCGCGGTATAGACGCCCGGCAGGTCGTCGTTCTTGAAAGCGGGCATGAAAGGGAGGGCGCCGGCCGCCACGACCAGCTGTTCGGCGTCCACGTAGAAGATTTCCTGGGTGGCCACGTTCTTCACGGCCAGCCGTTTCCCTTCCAGGATGTCCCACACCACGCAGTTGAGCAGGATCCCTTCGTGGGAGTCGCCGGCCAGCGTCTTGGCAATGTCGAAGCCGCGCATGCCGCCGAATTTCTGCTCTTTCTCGAAGAAGAAGAACTGGTGGGTCTGCATCTGGAACTGGCCGCCGATGGCGTCGTTGTTGTCGAGCACCAGGTTGTCGACGCCCGCCTTGTTGAGCTCTTCGCGGACGGCCAGGCCGGCCGGTCCGGCGCCGATGATGGCCACGGCGGTACGGTAGACCTTTTTCTTGTCCTGCAGGACGGTGGTGGTGCTGTCGACCATCGAGAAGCTCTCCTTTCCGACGCGCCGGACTTCCCGCACGCCGTCGATCTTGGTGATGCAGATGCGGCGGATATGGCCGTCGACGAGCATCTCGCAGGCGCCGCATTTGCCGATGCCGCACTCCATGGTGCGCTTGCGGTCTTTCAGGCTGTGGTGGTGGACCGGGAAGCCGGCCTGGTGCAGGGCGGCTGCGATGGTCTGGCCTTTCTGGCCGCTGACCTTTTGTCCTTCAAATATGAATTCGTGGAGATCTTCCTCGGGGATATCCAGGATGGGATGGGATGAAATCTTATACATAAGTGTTTTGTTGGCAAATCTCAACAAAGTTAAAAAATTAAATCTATCTTTGTATGATTATAAACGAATTCTGATGAATTATATCCAAACTGATATCGAAGGGCCGCTGATTGTCGAGCCGCGCATCTTCGGCGACCATCGCGGTTATTTCTTTGAATCGTTTTCCCTCCGCGACTTCGAGGCGCACGTGGGACCGGTCGCGTTCGTGCAGGACAATGAATCCTATTCCGCGAAACGGGGTGTCCTGCGCGGCCTCCACTTCCAGAAGGGAGAGATGGCGCAGGCCAAGCTGCTGCGCGTGGTGCGCGGCTGTGTCCTCGACGTGGCCGTGGACATCCGTGAAGGCTCTCCGACTTTCGGCCACCACGTGAAAACGGTCCTCAGCGGCGATAACAAGCGTCAGTTCTATATTCCGCGCGGGTTCGCCCACGGTTTCCTGGTGCTGGAAGACGACACGGTCTTCCAGTACAAGTGCGACAATTATTACGCTCCCGAATCGGAAGGATCCTACCGCTGGAACGACCCTTTCTTCGCCATCGACTGGGGCATTTCGCCCGACGAAGTCATCCTTTCGGAAAAAGACGCGCGCGCGCCCTTCTATCGGAAATAATTCCTATCTTTGCAATTTGACGAAAGAACGTTGCCAATGGATTACAACACGCAGAGAGAGAAACTTGTGCTGCCCGAATACGGGCGGCACGTGCAGAAGATGATCGAGCAGGTCAAGGCCATCGAAGACAAGGAAAAACGCAGCGAACAGATGCGTGCCGTGGTGCAGGTGATGGGCATCCTCAACCCGCAGATCCGCGAAGTGAACGACTACAAGCACAAGCTGTGGGACCACGCCCAGGTGATCGGCGGATTCGACCTGGACATCGACGCGCCTTATCCGGCACCCACCCCGCAGCAGTTCGAGGCCAGGCCCGATGTGATCGCCCTGCCCGAGAAGCCGATCAAGGCTGCCTGCTACGGCCGCAATATCGAGAATATGATCGCCCTGATCGCCGACCGGGAGGAAGACGACATCAAGAAAGAGATGATCCGTACGCTGGCCCTGTATATGCGCCAGCAGTATCTGATTTGGAACAAGGACAACGTGGCGGAAGAGACGATCTTCGCCGACATCGAGCGTCTGTCCGACGGCAAGCTCAAGGTTCCGGCCGACATCCATCTGGGCGCCATCTCGCAAAACGCCAACTTCTCCCGTCCGGGCATCAGCGTGGGCGGCCAGAACGCATCCGGCGGCGGCAAGAAAAAGAACTGGAAACGCAAGAAATAACGATGGCCCCTGCGAAGAAGACCGACAAGAACGCAAAGTCCGAAAAGAGCAAGGCTCCGGCCAGGAAGCGTCCCGCCCCGGTGCGGCAGAAGCCTGTCCGGGAGCCGCTGCTTACCGACAGCCGGCGCCGGATCATCCGTATCGTGCTCGGGGTGCTCTGCGGCATCCTGACGCTCTATACCCTGGCGGCGCTGATCTCCTACGTCTTTACCTGGACTTCCGACCAGAGCCTGGCCTTCGACCCGCAGATGTTCTCGCTGGACGCTACGGCGGAGAATGCGGGCGGAAAGATTGGCTACCTATGGGCTAATCTTTTGATTTCGAAATGGTTCGGGCTCGGTGCCTTTGCCATTCCGGTTTTTCTGGGCTACCTGACGGTCTACTGCTTCCGCATCAAGAAGGTCAACCTGCTGCGCGTTTTCCTGCTGTGTGCCTTCGGCGCCATCATTTTCTCCGTGCTGCTGGCCTACATCTTCAGCTTCACTTCGCTCGACTCGATGCTCGGCGGCGGGGCGGGTGGTTCCTACGGCCACTACGCGAACCGCTGGCTCTGCGACAAACTGGGCAAGGCCGGCACGGCGGGTGTCCTGCTGGCCGTGCTGTTCCTCTACGCCTGCCTGCTTACCCCGAAAGTGGCTTTCTGGCTCGACGACCTGATCTACGGCGTGTCGCATCGTGAACCGAAACCGGTTCTTGCTGTCGACGACCTGGATGAAGAAGGGGAGGACGAAGAAGAGATTCCCGGTCTCGTGGTCGAAGGGGCGCAGGGCTCACAACTTGCCGATACCGATCCGACCGACGACTGGCTCGAATTTACCGGCACCGATACCGGTGTCGGCCCTGAAGCTGGCCATACCACCCATACCGGCGACGAAGTCGTCGGGGAAGAGGATCCCGAAATCATTCCGGATGAACCCGGAGAGACGGACGACCCGTCCCAGGACGTCAAGCTGACCATCGAGGGCAAGAGCGAAAAAGACATCATCGCAGGCCTTTCGGACGAAGAATGGCGCGAGCGCTACGATCCGCGTCTCGACCTTCCCAAGTTCAAGCTGCCGCCCATGTCGCTGCTCAACGACTACAAGGATATGTGGTACGAGGTCTCGCGTCAGGAACTCGAAAACAACAAGCAGCGCATCGTCAACGCGCTCAACAGCTATAAGATCCGGGTCAAGGGCATCACCGCCAAGATGGGCCCGACCGTCACCCTCTACAAGATCCAGCTCGACGACGGCATCAAGGTCGCCCAGGTGCGCAACCTCGAAGAAGATATCGCCATCTCGCTCGGCGCCAAGGGCGTCCGCGTGGTGACCCTGCTCGATTCGGTGGGCATCGAAGTAGCCAACGTCAAGCCGAGCGTCGTGGCCCTCAAGTCGGTCCTGGGCTGCCAGCAGTTCCAGGAAGCCTCGCAGAAGATGGAGCTTCCCATGGCCATCGGCATCACCGTGACCAACGAACCCTTCTTCCTCGACCTGGCCAAGATGCCGCACCTGCTGGTAGCCGGTGCCACGGGCCAGGGCAAGTCCGTCGGCCTGAACGTGATGATCACCTCGCTCCTGTATTCCCGCCATCCGGCGGAAATGAAGCTCGTGCTGGTGGACCCGAAGAAGGTGGAGTTCTCCCTCTATGAGAAGCTCGACAAGCACTACCTGGCCATGCTGCCCGACGGCGACGAAGCCATCATCACCGACACCAAGAAGGTGGCCAATACGCTCAACTCCCTCTGTATCGAGATGGATGCCCGCTACGACCTGCTCAAGAAGGCCGACGTGCGCCAGCTCAAGGAGTACAACGCCAAGTTCCTCTCGCGCCAGCTCAATCCCAACAACGGGCACAAGTTCCTGCCCTATATCGTGGTGATCATCGACGAGTTCGGCGACCTGCTGATGACCGCCGGCCGCGAGATCGAGAACCCGATCGCCCGTCTGGCCCAGAAGGCCCGCGCCGTGGGTATCCACCTGATCATCGCTACCCAGCGTCCGACCGTCAACATCATCACCGGTTCGATCAAGGCCAACTTCAACTCCCGCGTAGCCTTCAAGGTCAACACGGGTACCGACTCCAAGGTCATCATCGACGCCCCCGGCGCCAATCGCCTGATCGGCCGCGGCGACATGCTGGTCGTCTATCCTGGCCACGACCTGACCCGCGTGCAGTGTGCCCTGGTCGATACGCCCGAGATCATCGATATCGTGAAATACATCAGCCAGCAGCGCGGTTATGCCGGGCCGTTCGAGCTTCCGGAGTATGTGGATCCCAACGAGGAAGACGCCGGCGGAATGGGCGATGTGGACCTCCACAAGCGCGACCAGCTCTTCGAAGAGTGCGCCCGGATGGTGGTCCAGTACCAGCAGGGATCGACCTCGATGCTGCAGCGCAAGCTCAACGTGGGCTATGCCCGCGCGGGCCGCATCATGGACCAGCTGGAGGCCGCCGGCATCGTCGGCCCCCAGGAAGGCAGCAAGGCCCGCGCCGTTTTGGTGACCGATCTGGACAGTTTGGACCGAATTTTGGAATCACTCAATCATATCTAAAATGATTGGGTCATGAAACGCACATTCCTTCTCCTGTTGACAATCCTGCTTTGCACCGCCGCCGGTGCCCAGCAGCGCTTTTCCTGCGACTTCAAGATGGTCGACAACGCCTCGGGCAAGACCATCGCCGCCGGTACGGGCTACGTGCAGGATGACTGCTACCGCATCGAAACCGACTGGGTGCAGGTGTGGTGCAACGGCAAGGACCGCTGGATCTATTCGCCGGGCAGCGACGAGCTGGTGATTGAAACCAACGATGTGTCGTTCCTCAAGGATATCACGATCAACCGGGCGGAAGGCGACAAGGCCGAGGTGAAGTACGGAGACTATACGATTTCCCTGACAAAGATCAGGGAAGTGGCCGAACCCTGGTCGGGGACCTTCTTCATCATCGATCCCGACCGCTTCGGCGAGAACACAATCATAACAGACCTGCGTTGACGAAAACTTCGACAATCGACGGATAAGTGCCTTCCAGATATTCTGGGAGGCGCTCTTTTTCTACCCACTGCGCACCGGTGATGTCTTCTTCGAGCTGGGGCAGGAGCGACTCTTCGCGCTCGTCGGTCATGTGATACCAATAGGTATGCTTGAGGATCTTCTCCCCGAAGAGGTGGTAAGTGTGGTGGGTGATGCAGATGAGCCCGCCGAGCTTGAGGTCGTGGAGTCCGGTTTCTTCCTCGACTTCGCGCAGGGCGCAGGTCTCGATGTCTTCACCGGGCTCCTGTTTGCCCTTGGGCAGGTCCCACAGTTTGTGGCGGTAGATCAGCAGGTATTTCCCCTCCTTGTTCCGGACCAGGCCGCCGCCCGCCGGAATCTCCCGGAAATGGGAACAGAATTCTTCGAATTGCGCATCGTCGACCGTGATACGCTCCCGCTCAAAGTAAACGTTCTGCATGTTTTTTCTTACCTTTGTAATGCTTAAGCGCTTGCAAAAGTAGTGTTTCCTGCGGAATTTATCAACGGTTTGAACGAATCCCTGGGTCCGGAGCGGGCCGGGCGGGTCGTTTCGGCCCTCGCGGAGGATCCCGAGGTGTCGGTAAGGGTCAATCCGTTCAAGTGTTCGGTGGAAGACCTGCGTGCGCATTTCGGCCCTCTGGCCGGCGATCCCGTAGCCTGGGCGCCGGAGGAAGGATTCTATCTCCGCGAACGTCCTTCCTTCACGCTGGATCCGCTGTTCCACGCAGGCGCCTACTATGTGCAGGAAGCCTCCTCCATGTATGCGGGATGCCTTTTCGACAAGGCCGTGTCGCAACTGGGCCGTAAATCCGGCCTGAAGGTGCTCGACCTTTGTGCCGCGCCTGGCGGAAAGACGACGCAACTGCTTTCGCATCTGGACGATACATCCATTCTGGTGGCCAATGAAGTGGTGCCTTCCCGCGCCACGGTCCTGGCTGAAAACGTCGCCCGCTGGGGCTGCGCCAACGTGGCCGTCACGAATTCCGATCCGTCCGCTTTTACGGCGCTCCGTTCCTTTTTCGACGTGATGGTGGTCGACGCGCCCTGTTCGGGCGAAGGAATGTTCCGCAAAGATGAAAGGGCCGTGGCCGAATGGTCGCCCGACAACGTGCGGCTTTGTGCCGCCCGGCAGCGGCGCATCCTGGGCGATGTGTGGCCTGCTCTCACAGCTGGCGGATTCCTGATCTATTCCACCTGCACCTTCAACCGGTATGAAGATGAGGACAATGTGGAATGGATCTGTTCGGAACTGGGCGGACAATGCTTGGAAATGCGGCACTTCTGGCCGGGAGAAGACAGGGGGGAAGGCTTTTTTGCAGCCCTGATTCAAAAGGAGGCGCGGTCATGAAGCAAATCGAGCGCAAAGACCTGGTCAAAATGCTGGCCGACCCGCTGGCTGCAGCGCTTCCCGAACTGGAGAAGCGCCTGAAAGTCATCGCTTCCGGAACGGCCGTGGCCACCCGCAAAGGGCGCGACCTGGTGCCGGAAGCGGATTTCGCCCTGGCCGTCGAGCGGATGCCCGTCGACGGACTTTCCTATGAAACAGTGGAAATTTCGCGCGAAGAAGCCCTGAAATTCCTCTCGAAAGAGCCGCTGGTGCTTTCCGACAGCCCCCGCGGCTATCTGCTGCTGACCTATCGCGGACTCGGGCTGGGTTTTGTCAAGAATCTGGGGAACCGGACCAACTCCCTTCTTCCCGCTGCGCGCCGCATCAGAATAGCTTCAACTTCCCATTCATAAGACTGCCATGAAAAAGTACTTCTTCCTCCTTTTTGCGCTGGCCTTCCTGCCGGTCGTGCTGTATGCCAACGGTGATCCGGTCATCAGTTATTCCGCCAACATCCGCTCCTGCAATCCGGTTCCGCTCAAGGTGACGGAGGTACAGGTCATACGGGAAGACCTCGAGATCAGCGTCTCTCTTCCGTATTCCGCGGTCCGCGTGGCTTATCGCTTGAAGAACAATTCGAATAAGCCCATCCATGTGGACTATGGCTTCCCTGTGGATTTCTCCGGGAAGGCAGATGCTCCCGAAGGATTTGAGGGCGATGATATGAGTGAAGACCTGTACGAAACCGGTATCGCAAACCGGGCCGTGCGGGGCATCAAGTTTCAGCTGGACGGTGCGGAACTGCCCTGGACCCGTGCTGATGAAGTTGTCAAGACGGGAGAGGTCTATGAAGACGATGAGACCGGCGAGACCGTTGAGATCCAGGTCAATCGGCTCTGGACCTATACGGTCCTCGACATACCCGCGGGCGAGACCGTCGTCCTGCAGGTGGATTATGAGGTCCTGAGCAACTGGTCGACCGGATTGGGCTCCCTGAAGTCGTCCCCGCTTTCCCGCTATTTCCCTTCCGGCGGTGATTTCTCCTATGACTTTTCTCCTGCACAGCACTGGGGAAACGGAAAGGCCGATACCTTCAGCTGTACGCTCCATTGCGATGCCCTGCCTTCTCCTTTCTTTAACGAATTCAGTCCGACGTTGAATACCGATGCACCGTTTGTCCGCTTCGACAAGACGACCTGGACCTGCAATGCTGCGAATTTCAAATTCGCGGAAGCCGGGCAGATGACCTTCTATTTCTCGAAGGACTATGAAGAATCAGCTCCGTACCCCTATTGGGGGAATCCGCTTGTCGACTGTGCCGTACCCGCCGCTGCCTATACTGTCAAGGTCTCCGGTGCCCAGGCCAATTACCCCGCTGCCAATATGACGGACGGTAATCTGGCTACCGCCTGGGTAGCAACGGGCAACGGTGTCGGTGCAACCATCGACATCGATTTCGCGAAGCCCCGCCGGGTCTCCGACCTGGGCTTCTACAACGGCTATCACAAGTCCGCTTCGCTTTGGGCCGCCAACAGCCGCGTCAAACGGGTTCTGCTGGAAGTCACCCGGGCTGACGGCTACCGCGACGAACCGGTTGAAGTTGATGTATCGGACTGGGATGCCCGCTCTTATACCCTGCGAGACGACCCCGTCCCTCATTTCGGAGATCTCTCGCTGCTGACGATCACCAATCTGCCCCGGCAGCTCTATGGCCGTGAGAAAGGCGTGGATGAAGACGGCATCATCCTTTTCGATGAGGTTCCTTTCGAGTCCGAAGCTGTCTCCCACATCCGGCTGACCATCCTGTCGGTCACTCCGGGCACGAAGTACCAGGATCTCTGCATCTCCGACATCGTCGTCCTCGACGGCTTTGTCAAATAGCTTATCCGAGCATCTTGTCGATTTGGGCCTCCGTGGCCTGCGGTGCGTTCCTGCGGATGAGTCCGGTCAGCCGTGCCCGGCAGGCGTCGGGGGTGTACGCGGGGTCGTCCAGCGTATATTCGAACAGGTCTTCAGGCCGGCAGAAAGAGGCCAGCTGCCAGCCTTCATACGTCAGGAATTCGCCTTTGTAGACGCGCTCGAAATCGCCGATGACGAGCCTTGTCTGTTGCTGGAGACGGGTCAGGATGGTGTCCATCTGGGCTTTCTTCAGCCCGCAGATGCGTCGGAGCTCGCGGGAGGTGAGGGTACCGGCCCGGCAGACAGCCTCGAAGGCTTGCCGGTCACTATCCCGAAGGGCATATTTGGGAAGGGATCGGCGGTAACAGAGCAGGTCGCGGTAGCAAGCGGCCGTCGCAAAGGCTGCTTTGCCGTTCCAGAGGAATTTGCCATAAGCGACCTTGCCGGTCTGTACGGCGTAGATCTTCCAGTCCCAGGGGCCCATCGATTCACTGTCGAACCAATGGTCGGCCGGTGTCATTTCCTCGATGGAATAACCGGGAATCGGACATTCGAAAAAGGGAATCAGCCCGAAAGCCTCCACGGCCTGGACCAGTTTCTCCGGGCCATTCACGGGGAAAGGCTCCTGCAGATCGGTTTTCTTGAGAAAGATGGACATCGCAGGCAAAGTTAACCAAATTCGGCCGATTATGATTATATTTGTATTTGATGGATACTTAGCCTCCTTGCGGGTGAACAACTTTGCGGCGATAGACTTCGAAACGGCGAACGAACAGCCTTGCAGCGTATGCAGCGTAGGCGTTGTCGTCGTACGCGGCGGCGAGGTCGTCGATACTTTCTACAGCCTCATCCATCCGGAGCCGGAGTACTATCGCTGGTTCTGCCAGCGGGTCCACGGCCTGGGTCCGGCGGATACCGACCAGGCGCCGGTCTTTCCGCAGGTCTGGCGGCAGATCGCCCCGCGGATCGAAGGCCTTCCCCTCGTGGCCCACAACGCCCGCTTTGACGAAGGCTGCCTGAAGGCCGTCTTCCGCGTCTACCAGATGGATTATCCGGACTACTGCTTCCACGATACCCTGGCCGCTTCGCGCCGCTGCTTCGGCCACACCCTGGAAAACCATCAGCTGCAGACCGTCGCCGCCGCCTGCGGCTACGATCTGAAGCTTCACCACCACGCCCTCGCCGACGCCGAAGCCTGCGCCCGCATCGCGCTCAAAATCCTATAGAATCCCATGGTAAAAGACTATTCATCCTATGGACCCGCGTATCGGGATTTCAAAGTCCGGGAGGACGTCTATGTCCCCAAGCCGATAGAGGATTTCTCCGGCGACAATCCGTTTACGAGGATGGCTCCCATCCGGGGAAAGAAGAAGGACATCAAATTTGACGGGACATATGAGTATCTCGACAAATCGTTGAAGTTCAGGTTCTTGCATACGCTTGTCTATCTGATTGTCTGGATTGTCGGCTTCCCCCTCAACCGGATCCGCTTCGGCCTGAAGATCGAAGGCCGCGAGAAAATCCGCCGGAACCGGAAACTCTTCGCCGGCGGTGTGATGACCGTTTGCAATCACGTCCACCGCTGGGATATGGTCTGCGTATTGCAGGCTATGCGCTTCCGCCAGGCTTGGATTCCCATGTACGCACAGCCTTTCAACGGCAGCGACAGTTTCAAAATGAGATATGTAGGCGGTATTCCCATCCCCGAAGAATATAGCGGGCTCGGCAAGTTTGATGCAGCGATGAACGAATTGCACGCGCGCAAGAAGTGGATCCACATTTTCCCGGAAAGCTGCAGCTGGAAGTTCTATGCGCCTCTGAGGCCCTTCAAGACAGGAGCTTTCAATATGGCTTACCGCTACGCTCTTCCCGTCATCCCCATGATCATCTCCTTCCGGCCCCGGACAGGCTGGCGCAAATTC
>JAEEGJ010006079.1_pt1 | contig 36793 bp, 31 predicted proteins | sample 8958761 | NCBI WGS metagenome assembly JAEEGJ01 (sample SAMN16246546, study PRJNA631951) | gut metagenome | biome: gut microbiome; feature: rumen; material: RS-attached | host: Bos | place: Iran: Karaj | collected 2018-10
AGAATTTCTCGCTTTCCGACGGCGGCCTGCAGTTCGCTGGCAATTGCGAGTACTGTCTGGCCTGTGTGCACAACTGTCCGCAGAAGGCACTCACGCTCAAGTCGCAGTGGCCCGGTGCCCCTGGCGAGCGCAATGCCGAGGCCCGCTACCGCCATCCTGACATCTCACTGGGTGACATCATACGGTCGAACAGACAATAACAACAAAAGTAAAATCAATTGATGATGGAGAAGCGACAATTAGGACGGGCGGAGATGGCCGTTAACCCGGTAGGACTGGGATGTATGGGACTGACCCATGCCTACGGTCAGCCTGTGGACGAAGATGAGGGTATCAGGATTCTGCGTGAGGCATATGACATGGGTTATGACCTGTTTGATACGGCTGAATGCTACAGGGGTGTATGTGCCGATGGCACTACGCAATATAATGAGGAACTGGTGGGCAAGGCTCTGAAGAACGTGCGCCACGAGGTGGTGATTTGCACAAAGTTTGGTGTGCGGCATAAGGGCGACCATCTGGAGACCTACGCCCAGCCCGAAGAGATACGACAGGCGGTGGAAGGTTCGCTGCGACGGCTGCGGACGGACTATATCGACCTGTACTATCAGCATCGCATCGACCCCAATACGGAGCCAGAGGCCGTAGCAGATGTGATGGCCGACCTTATCCGTGAGGGAAAGATTCGTGCTTGGGGAATCTCTGAAACCACCGACGACTATCTGCGTCGTGCCCATCAGGTATGTCCTGTTACCGCTATTCAGAACCGCTTTTCTATGCTTGCCACTTGGCATAGGCCGCTGCTGTCTACCTGCGAGCAGCTGGGCATTAGCTTCGTGGCTTTCTCGCCTCTGGCAAATGGTTTCCTGAAGAGCGATTTGAAGAAAGGAGAGCAATACGACAATGCCGATGTGCGCCGCGTGCTGCCACAGTTTACCGATGCAGCCATTGACAGCGCAGCAGAATTATTGCAGTTGCTTGATGCGCTGTGCGACCGTCATCATGCCAGCCGCTCGCAAGTGTCTCTGGCATGGGTGCTGGCACAGAGCACTTCAATCATCACAATCCCTGGCAGCCGACGGATAGAAAATATCCGCTCTAATTTCGAGTCTCAGCACATTTGCATGACAGCTGATGAAATCGCTGCCATCAATACGTTACTCGAAAGGATGGATATCCCCGTGTTTGGTGGCAGTAAAATAGTAAACAAATGACGAACGAGCGAGAGCAGAGCCAAACTTGTTTGAGCTATGCCGAGTGAGGAGGAATTCGACGACAGTCAAGTAAAGAAACGATAGCTTATGAAAAAGACATTGACGATAGCGTTAGCTACATTGCTGATTGCAGCCTGCTCAAACCGCACATCGGTTCCTGCTGGCGCAACTAATGATGATATGGCATTTGCCATAGGCGAACTGCTGCCTTCACCGCCATTCACAGGCGAGGCATATCTGAAGCCGATGATACAGGTGGACTCGATATTTCATTTTCCCACCACCAACACGGTGACGTTTGCGCCAGGCAGTCACAGCGCGTGGCATCGTCACGGTGGCATGGTGCTGCTGATAACCAGTGGCGTCGGCATCTATCAGGAGGAAGGCAAGGCTGCACAGATTCTCCGTAAGGGTGATGTGGTTCAGATCCCAGCCGGTGTGCGCCACTGGCACGGAGCTACAAAGGATAACTGGTTTCAACAGGTTGTTATTTACGATGCCGCGTGGAAGCCGGAAGCCAGTGTGGACGAGGACAATACCTTGTCGGATGAATACTATTATAATTTGCAGCTGGAAGAGTTTGCAGAGCGTAAGTCAACACATGACAGTTTGATGTTTGCAGCCCCCGACACGACGATGACGCTGCCTACATTCAATGGGCCTATCCGTCTGGCAAATACCCTCGACGATGACAATACCGCAGGAAGTCCGGCATTACACTACGTTGTGTTCGAACCGGGTGTCATCAATGCGTGGCATACCCATGCCGGAGGTCAGGTGCTTATCTGCACCGATGGCGTAGGCTACCATCAGATAGAAGGACAGCCCGTGGAGGTGCTCCATCCCGGTGACGTAGCCAAGTGCCCTCCTGGCGTAAAGCATTGGCACGGAGCAGCTCCCAACAGTCGCTTTGCACATCTGGCGGCAAATACCAATCCCGACAAGCCTGGCGTAGAGTGGTTCGACATGCTGAGCAAAGAAGAATACGAAGCTTTGCCTATTAATAATAGGTAAAAAATCGCTTTCGGAAAAAAGTGAAATTATACCCGCAATTTGTGTTACGACAAGTTGCGGGTTTCTTCGTACCTTTGCACCGTGAAATTAAATAATAGGTACAATATGAAGAAAACAGTAATGCTGATGGCAGCCGTGATGCTGATGGCAGGCTGCTCAAAGGATGATGAAGAACAGAAGGTGGAGCCTGTGCAGGATGCTGACGGCAAGACCTTGGTGGTGTATTTCTCGAAGACAGAGAAGATTGACGGCACTACAGCGGCAACGGCACAAGTGGGTGATTTGGGAGCCACTCAGTATGTGGCTCAGCAAGTAGCTGAGTTGATTGGAGCGGATATGCACCGCATAACGGTAGCCGATGACCACTACCCCGTGGAGTATAATGCCCTCGCAACATTTGCACGCAACGAGAAGGACAATGGCACGCATCCAGCACTCACCTCGAGTCTGGCTAATCTTGGCGAATACAAGAACATCATCATCGGCACGCCTGTATGGTGGTACACCGTACCTATGCCAATTTATAGTTTCCTGGACGCTTACGACCTGAGCGACAAAAACGTGATGGTATTTACTACCCATGAGGGAAGTGGACTGGCTGATGCCATCAGCGTCATCAAGCAGCAGGAGCCTCGCGCCACGGTGTCTGAGAGCGGATTCCACACCAACGGTAGGCAGGCTGGCAGCCAAGATGCCGCCATCAGGAACTGGATAGAGGGATTGGGACTCACGACAAAATAAGTAATTATAACATCATTACCGAATATGAAGAAACTAATCATTTTTGCAGCCGCTGCGCTGCTGGGTGTGCTGAGCCTGAGTGTCTGCACAAACGCGAAAAAGGAAACAACCAAAGAAACAGAAAGTATGGAGAACAAAAAGGTTTTGGTGGCCTACTTCTCTTGGAGTGGCAACACACGAGAAGCTGCCAAGTACATCGCACAGAAACTGAAGGCCGACGAGTTTGAAATCATCCGTGAGAAGGCTTACCCCAAGGAATATACTCCCTGCACGGAGGATGCTAAGGCGGAGAAGGAGGCCGGTGAGCGTCCTGCTATCAAGGGAAAGGTGGAGAATATGGATCAGTATGACGTGGTGTTTGTCTGCGTTCCCGTTTGGTGGTACACGGCTCCGATGCCCGTATTCACCTTCCTAGAGCTGTACGACCTGAAGGGCAAGACCGTCATCCCGTTCTGCACCGCCTACACAGCCGAATATGAGACGCTGAACGACATCGTGAAGGCCACTCCCGATAGCAAGCACAAGGACGGCATCTGCATCGTAACGAAGGAGATGGGTGGCAAGGGCATGGACAAGAAGCGCGGCGAGATTGACCAGTGGCTCAATAAAATTGGATTCTGAAACACTTTTGGATATGAAGGAACTGCATTTATTGTCGGGCGTACTGGCTGTAGCAGCCGTCGCCCTGGTGGCCTGTGGTCAGGCAAGTGACAAACAGCAAGCCGAGGGGCTGGTGATTGAGAAGCAAGGTGTATTCTCGTCGGGCGGACGGGTGACGGAACCCATCGCCGGAGAGTATGACCCCACACAGAACTGGCTCGACCCTGAGCGTAAGGGTACGGCGACGCATGTGGATCATGCCAATACATTCTATCAGATTCCTGCTGGCGGGAATGGCCATCCTATCGTATTCCTGCATGGTTACGGACAGACTCGCACGGGTTGGCAATCAACACCTGACGGACGCGAGGGTTGGAGCGACATTTTCCTGAAAAAAGGCTATTCCGTCTTCCTCGTTGACCAGCCGCGTCGCGGTGCTGCTGGTGCTACGGAGGAGATTGTGACAGATCCTGGTGATGTGGCTAACGGAAAGTTCAAAGTTGGCGAACAGGCTTGGTATACCCATTTCCGCATTGGTCGCGTGGCACCAGAGCGTTACGAGGATTCGCAGTTCCCAGAAGGCGAAGAGGCTCAGCGTCAGTTCTTCTGTCAGATGACACCCAATACGGGCAACTACGACGAGCCACTCTTCGGACAAGCTCTGAGCAGCGTGCTGGCCGACGTACAGAAAATGACGGAAAAAAAGAGCATCTATGTGACTCACTCGCAGGGTGGTCGCGTGGGTTGGGCTACCGACACGCAGAATATGGCTGCTGTCATCGCCGTAGAGCCTGGTTTTGCTCCTGAAGTTGGCAGTGAGACCTACAAGAAGTTTGTCGAAGCCAAGATTCCCATGCTGTTTCTCTTTGGCGACTACATAGAGAACGGACCGGAGGACATTCAATCGACAGGATTCTGGAAAATGGTGCTGACACAATGTCGCGACTTCGCCAAACACTACAATGAGGACGGCGGTGACGCGACCGTCATCTACCTACCCGACGAGAATATCAAGGGCAACAGCCACTTCATGTTCCAAGAGAAGAATAATGCCGAGATAGCCGACCTTGTGGCAGACTGGCTAAAGAAACATAATATGTAAGAGAATATTACATGAACAATTTTGATTATCAGTTTCCCGTCCGCATACACTTCGGGCAAGGATGCTTCGAGAAATCTCTGCGGGAGGAGTTACAGAAATACGGAAAGACGGTGATGCTGGCATATGGTGGCGGCTCGCTGAAGCGCACAGGGTTGTACGACCGCATCGTGAAGATATTGCATGAGCAGGGTAAGACTGTGGTGGATTTCGCTGGTATCATGCCAAATCCTACGCTGTGGAAAGTGCAGGAAGGACAACGGCTGGCACGGCAGCAGAAGGTGGATATGATACTCGCCGTGGGTGGCGGTTCTGTATCTGACTGCTGCAAAATCGTGTCCACGGGCGATACACCAATCCCTCTTGGCGTTGTAGTGACTGCCAGCGGCACCGGCTCGGAGCAGAACAATGGTGCGGTGATTACCGATGAGGAAAAGAAGGTGAAGGGTGCCATGTGGGGCGTGTTTGCCGACTTCGCCATCCTCGATCCTGACCTGACCAAGACCGTGCCTATGCGGCAGGTTATCAGCGGAGCCTTCGACACGCTGAGTCATTGTATGGAAACCTATTTCGGAAGGCCTGAACAGATTACTGTCAGCGACGAAATCAACGAGGCCGTGCAGCGCAACACCATTCGCAATATCCGCCGTCTCGTCGCAAATCCTGACGATGACTTTGCCCGCTCTGAACTGATGTGGACATCGGCGATGGGTGAAAATGGCATTCTGAAACTTGGCAAGGTGACTGATTTCCAATGCCATATGATAGAGCATCAACTTGGAGCCTATACCGACTGTAATCATGGTCAGGGATTGGCTGTACTACACCCAGTCCTCTATCGACACATCTACAAGAGCGCAGAAGAAAAGTTCCGTCGTTGGGCGCAGGAAGTTTGGTTGGTACAGGATGCCGACGAGGGCATTGACTTCCTTGCCAATCTCATCCGCGAGGTAGGTCTGCCCACCACCTTCACCGAAATGGGTATAACCCTTGATGATGACATCATCCGTGCCATTGCCGAAAGCACCGTCATCACCCCCGGCTGCTGCAAGCAGCTCACCGCTGACGAGATTGTGGTGATACTGAACGAGTGCAATTAATATTGCTAAATTAAACAATTGAATAGCTTATGGTGAGCACTGACATTTGTCAAAGACAACCAAGGAGAGAAGGGCGAAACACAGCCTTTCTCTCTTTTTTCGTTTCAATCGCTTGACTAAACATGCTTCATCATTGTTGTGTGCAACATGCAGAACTCTTTTCAATTGTAGAGACTGTAGTAAATTGTAGCAATAGGTATTAAGACTGTAACCTATTGATTAACAGGATTGTTCTCATTTCTATCTTAATATTATATTTTTGTTTCTGCTACATCCTGCTACAAGACAAGCAAACATACTCAATCTGTGCTACATAATTATACATATTTGCTACTGCCCATTTGATGGCTGTTTTCTTGAAAATCAGCAATGCACACATTGCTACAATTGATACATCTGTTTTACGCTATGTCAGAATGGAAGGTTTTGCTCTTCTGCATTAGTTTCCTTCTCTACGGGCTGGTCACCCACTATAGAATCGAGGCAGATATCAAATCTTTCATGAATCATCTGATAATCAAAACAGAGTGGGCGGTCTTGCTGATAGATGGTCTTGTACTTGTTCTCTTTCTCGACATATTCCTGAATGGGCTGGCCATTGGCATTGAACTGCTTGAAACGCTCTGGCGAGAACGAAGTGCCCAAATACTCAGGTGAGTTTTGGAGGTAGTGAAGGATTGACTCAGAAGGCAACATGCGCTCATCAACCTGACGACCTAATTGGCGATAGGTGGTCAGCATACTGTTCTTGCGTATCATAAGAATATCCTTAGGCACACCGAAGTCAATAGTGTTCTTTGTCTCGTAGGTCTTAATGGCCGTCTTTGGCTTGATAACATAGTCCTGACCGTTGACAAAAATCCCTTTCTGCTGTGCACTGCTGATGATGTCCCAAAAGCCTGCTACTTCATCTGTTCTCGAAATCAGCTCATTCTGGCGGATGGCTCCTTTAGCACAGATGTCCAGAAGTTCTTCGTAACAGAATGGGCAATCTATCTCTGTCTCAATTGTCAGGAATGCCGAAAGTGAAAAGAGCCAGTTCTTTTCGATGCGATCATTGATTTTGTATGCAGCAGTACGGGAATGTAAATCTATCCTGGCCTTCTGCCATGCTTTGTCGAAGTTGGCAATGAACGTAGGACGCAATTTGAGAATTTCCAATGTAATATGAGTGGCTCCCATCTGTCGGTATTGCATCAACTCAGAGAACTTATCGCGTTCTTCCAGTGTGTGATGCTGTTTCTCATAGGTCAGGAATATAAGACGGGAGAAAAGAGCGATGTCTGCCGTAGGGATTTCCTGTCCTGTCAATATGATGCAGGAATCTACGTGCGACTGTTCGCGCTTTTTATCCTTGTCCATGTTCATCCTATAGCGTCCGATTCCTGCCCATGCGTCCTTCATCAACTCTACCTTCTTTATGTCGATACCATTTTTGTATTCATCAACATGGACAAGCATGTTGCTTACGCTGGCTATAGCATCAGCCAAGGCTGGAACAGTTGCCGTTTCAATATTCAGCGGCTCGTTGCCAGTCATGAAGAACGACATCAGTGTCTCTGCCAGTTCAGTCTTACCAGAACCTTTAGGGCCGAAGATATTCAATAGAGGCAGACATGCCGTCTTGCCCATGACTATATCACGAAAGAGCGTAGCGATGTAGAAGCTGATCCCAACTTTTGCATTATCCCCGAATACACCGATAATCTTGGCAAAATAGTCGTGCAGTGAGATATTGGAGGTGGAAAGATGGCAATACTTTTTCTCATTGGTATATAATACTGTTGAGTTCTTATAGAGCTGAGACATAGCGGGAAGGTAATAATTGCCAGAATCCAAGCGGACTATTCCAAGTTCGTCCACCGGTTTCCAGATGCCTTCTTCCAGCGCACCATTACAGAAGCAGAAGAAACCCTGCGATTGCCAGCCAAGTTGTTTCACTTCCACAGCCGTCTCTGTAACTCTGGCGAGATACCGTTGTAGTTGTATCAGAGCATCCTCACCTGCCAGCCAAGTATAGTTGCCGATACCCAATAGCTTTTTACGGAATGCCCTTGCCGAGGTCATTGCGTCCATATCCAACTCTATTATTTCCCTATTGTTCCCTGTTACATCGTTTGCGATTTCAAATAATCGAACAGGTCGGATGTCGTCTTTAATATGAAACAGCGGCTTCAATGTGAAGTTTGACCATTGTACTTCGTCACCGTTTTTGTTGAAGCCATAATAGCATCCATGCTGAACGGTAAAACCGAAAGACCGGAGCATGTCAATGCCACCTTCCTTATTCTTCTCAGAGATACGTTCCTGCTGGCGCTTCTTTGCGGAATTGTAAGCCTGTCGCCAGATGGTCTTGTTGCCGTCCATCTTAGCCAGTTCCGTGATGTATCGCTCCAAAACGGCTTCATCCTTGATACACAGGAGCAGATTGCACGTTTCATCGATAACCTTCTGCTTTTCCTCAGTAGTCCCGTTTTTATCGAACTTCTTCTCAAATGCCCATAGCAAGAACTCCCTTTCTTCCAATTTGTTGAGGTCGGTCTTGTCGCTGAAATACTCATCGGGATCAATCTTCTTTGGCTGTTCTACGCTGAGGTCATTGGGTATCTCCCTGACACTGACGGTAAAACCCTGCTGCATAGCAAGGGCTCCGTTACGTATAACGTTACAAAAGCCTGCACCGAGTTCTTCCCCGTCTTTCGGAATATCTGAGTCTGGAATAAAGCAGAGGGTGCAATCCTGCAAGCGATAGTCTTTCAGTTTCTGGAACTGATTGACTGTCCATGAGCCACCAAGGGAGGCTATCGTATTGGATATGTCGAGCGATTGTAGTTTCATGACATCAGGAGCCCCTTCCACCAAGAACAGTTTTCCCTGCTTCTTAGCCGAACGTATGGCACTCTCGATACCGAAAATGGAATGAGACTTGTGGTACAGTTCACTATCCGCTGAGTTGAGGTATTTACAATCAGCATCTTCATCCAATGCCCTTGCCGTGAATCCTTCAATATGGTTGTATCTGTCTCTTACGGGTATCATGATGCGATTCCTATAGACGCAATACAACTTATTGGTTTTCTCACTGACTCTCAGAATACCCATTTCCTGCAACAAGTCAAGGTTCAACCCTGTCTTCATCGCAAATTCAACAACGGAATGCCAGTCTTTAGGCGCATAGCCGATTCGTTGTTCCTGACAATACTTCTCATTCCAACGGTTAAGCATATAAGCTTTAGCCATTCTCGCGTCATCCGTATCTTTCTGAAGCTGTTCTACAAAGAATGTGGCTAGCCTGGCGTTGATAATACGCATGGACTCTCGTCTCTTATGCTTTTCCTCCTCTTCTGGTGTTGACTTCATTTCTTCATCCGTAAGGTCATGGCCCAGTTTCTCTTTCAGAAGCTTTTTCACGGCCAAAGGGAAAGTAAGGCCATCCTTCTCCATAACGAAGTTGATGACATTACCACCCTTGCCACAGCCGTAACAATACCAGAGGTCCTTGACCGTATCGATGCAAAACGAAGCAGTGTCTTCATTGTGGAAGGGGCAACATGCCCAAGCACGATGTCCCTTAAGCTTCAGGGTGATACCATAGTCTTCTGCCACTTCCGTCAGATCTACTTTGTCGAGAACTTCATCTATATATTTCTGTTCAATCATATTTTCAATAAAAGCATTATACAATTATATAACAAACTATAGTGTTTTGAGTTCCTTGTGGTGTTCCTCAATGAAGGCCACAATCATAGCTGCAGCAAGAGCACGGATGGGAATGTTCGTCTTGGCGTTAGCACGGACGAACTCAATTCGCTTCTTAACCTCGGTCGGAATCCATACGGCGGCACCTTGCCCTTTTACACCCGTATAGTCCTCTAGAAGTTCAGTGAATCTTTTCCATTCCCTGCCTTTATTCTTTGACGATATGGCACATCCTTGTTCCGAACCTGGTTGTGCTTGGCTATCATTGATCATCTCTTGGACACTCTCTGCAAGGGTCTTTCCGCTACCATCCATAGAAAGCAGCGGGTGAACTGGTTTCATCGTATTCTTTCCCATAATGTTACTTGTTGATTTCTTCAATAATTCTGTCGAAGGCATGCTCTACGGCGGCATACTGGTATTTGTCGAGAGGATAGAGGGTGGAATATCTTTTGATGACCACGCTCTGCTTGATTCTTGGGGTGACCGTTCCGAGTTTCCCAAGAATGGAGATTGTCTCTTCCCTCATTTCGCGCTCATGAGCCTTGCCTTCTGTGGTGTTGATGCGGTTGGGCAGGAACACCAGACGGGCAGACGACTTCTGGCTGATGACGGAAACAAAGATGCCTGTTGCATCAATGGTATCAACATCGTAGGACATGGGAATGACAATAAGATCGGCCATCGAATAGAGGATGGAGAGGTTGTTGTCGTTGAGGTTGCCAGGACAGTCGATGACGATGATACTATCCTTCTGACGCAACTTCTTTAGGTCAGATTTCAACTTATTCGCATCGAGCGTGTTGAGCTTAACGATTTCCCAAGGAGTCTGTTGCTCAGGATCTGCTTCGAGTTCTCGCTCGCGATGTCTCGAAAGAGAAGCCTGAAGGTCGGCATCCACAGCAATAGCAGACAATCCTTTCTCAGTTAGATACTCAGTAAAATGGGCAGAGGTAGTGGTTTTACCAACACCGCCCTTGATATTTGAAAATAAAATGATCTTGTTCATCTTTATATAATGATTTTACATTATGATTTTATATAACGGCAGTAGGAGTTAAGCCCGTACACAAAGGCACGGGCTACATTATTACACCTTACTGCACAATCTGTTGATGTCACCGGTACGATAGAATACTTTTCGACCGATTTTGACTGGCATGAGATAGTTCTTTTTCTCCCAAAGCCATAAAGTAGTGCAACTGACATCTAGTCTATCCATTACCTCTTGTTTGGTCAATAATGCACTATCATCTTCCTGCTTATCAGTTGTTTGTGCGGCCTTTTCTGCCAGAATACATTCTGATAGTTCGCGTGCGAAGGCGATAGCGCCTTTTTCCGTAAGAGTCAAGGATATGTGATCGTTACCCTTAGAGATTGCAGACACGAGACGTTTTGCAAACATCTCACTTTCTTCATTCGGATCAAAGTAGCCAACCTGGTCGGCCTCCCTTTGCAAATTGTTATTATATGACATGTTTAAATGAATTAAAAAAACTGGGTGCAAAGGTATCCCAATAAAATGGTACTAATAGGAAAATGAGCAAAACCTCATTTTTTTAACATTTCGTACAGCATTGATTTTTAACACTTTGCAAATCTGCAAAATGTTAAAGTCTTAAAAAATAGGGAATTATGGGGAAAAATAGGGAATAAGAGGGCTATTTGCAGACCATTAAGAAAGTATTAATAGCATTTTGTAAATCCATTGCGAATCTTTTGTTGGCTTTACTTACATCTGATTTGTTTATGTCTATATAATGGTGAGTATTATAAGTTTTTTGGCTGATACCACAAATAACCAGCATTTGTTTTATCCACTTTTCGGCGAGAATAGGGTTTTCAATATGCTTTGAAACCTCACAAAGCATATAGCACATACGTCCATTTTCACCCTCTCGTATCTTAATTTCAGGAAGAGGCTCCCTGAGATTCAAAAGATATCCGAAGTCTGATCCTCTCATACCTTCAAATTGTTTGTAATTGCATACCCTCCATACAAATGAGCACAGACTTGTATCAACAATATCGATATGTTTGGCGGTTTCTTTCAAGAGAATATCATTCATACGCCGCCCTCCTTTTTTATTCTGGTGATATCATGTATAATGCTTTGGCAGATGTCAACTAGTTTTTCAGCCAGAATGTTCAGCAAAGAAATATCAAAGTAAGCCAGACCAGAATATCTTATTAGCTCTTCTCGATATCGCTCATAAAGTTGCTCACAAACGACCCTTTGCTTATTGTATTCTTTGAGTGTGTCATCGCACTCTTTGTCAACAGCATCTATCTCTTCCTTTGGATAGCCCTCATAGAACATGCAATCCAAATGGTTAGATAGGGAAGTATACTTTTTCCAAAGGGCATTGGCTTTTTCTGATTCTGTTTGATATGCCTCCTTGAACGGTTTTTCAAACCATTTACTTGCTGTTTTGCCTTCGAAATGGGATAGGGTAGCTTTAGAGTCCTCAAAAATACCTGTACATGTTTCAGCTTCCTCAAGGAGTCTGTATGCATCGGAAAGAAGCTTGTCAATATTCTCGTGTGCTGCGGCTTCGGCAAAGTCGATGAGAGAGTTTGTGTCATTGATGCTCTTGTAAAAGAGCCACAAGTCACGTTTCTCTTCATGACTAAGCGTTTGTTCGCGAACATATTTCTTTAGCAGCTCGTTGACAGAGTGCAACCCTGTCGCTGTATTGAGAATCTTATTCCCTTCCATAGTCATTATTCTATAATCTCCCAAAAACCACCTTTGTCTGGACCAACGCGACGAATAATACCTTGGTCTTGCAGTTTCTTAATGTTTCTTGCTATATTTCTCCTATCAATACCTATAACTTCAGCCATTCTAGAGGTTGAAATATAAGGGTCTTCCTTCACTAGGCCAATGATTTTCTGTGACGTTTTCTGTGACGTTTTCTGTGACGTATCTGTGACGTTTTCTGTGACATCTATGTTTTCTGGTAACTTTTCTATTCGGTTCTGTTCGGTTCCTAATCGAATAGAAGAGTTTTCTGTGACCTTTGGCACGGTAATTTTCAGAATGAAGTCATCTGTCCGGAAAGATGGAACTTGGCCACCATTAGCTTCCTGTTCTCGGCAGATACGATCAATACCCTCACCAAACTCCTTCACATAGTGATATGCTTTTAGAAATGCAGCTATCTTCGGATTGCGAGAGAAGTGAGTGGTTCTGATATTCGTTGGCTTGACTTGACCTGGTAATTTGCCTGGCGATTCAAACACAATACGGTCATCGAACATTTTGATTTGTATCTCTGTTCCTTTGATATTGTGGGCTCTATGGCAACATGCATTAACCACCATTTCTTGAATGACGAATTCTGGATAATCACGACGGGTGACGAACTGCCCATGCTGCCCCAAGAATGTATGTTCACGTACCTGAGTCTCAATGTACTCTATGGTCTTTCTCACTTGATTCAGAATGGTTCCCTCAAAAATGACATCTTTGATGACGTTCATCTCTGCACCCACTTTCTCGTCAACACCCTCATAGCGGATGAAACGGGTACGACTACGAGGGAAGAACTTCTGAGGATTCTTGCCGAAAAGCAAAATGCAGGCAACACTCACATCTTCCTCACCTTTCTTGTTGGTTGTGACAAAGCCGTTGTTCTCTCGCAGGTATTCAAGTGGCGACTTCCCGTAACCTACCAGTTTTGCATATTCGGCAACGGCATCCATATCAATGTCATCAATAGTTGCACCATATACAGCCGTATCTTCGTAGAAACGCTCACCTTTATCGTACATCAACTGCATCCGTTCGTCAAATGTCAGTTTGCGGCTCTTATCGCCAACTCGCACATAAGCTTCATCAGCCTGGTTGGTGTGAAGGAATTGACTTGCAGGAATATCCATTATCAGAATACGGTTAGGATTGCCATCATTATCAATGCAATCCATATATCGACAAGTGACAGGAACTGAAGGATTACAGAAATCAAACGGTACACGAAGTAGTTCGTTCAACTTTTCCGTATGCTGATTCACACCTTCAATCTTTCTCGTTTTGTCAGATATGCCGATTGCCAGCATACCACCATCAGCATTAGCCATTGCTACAATGGGGATTGCCAGTGCCTTGGGTTCTATCTGTATGCTCTTCAGGTCAAATGTCTGACCTTCCTTTCCTGTTCTTATCTCTTCTATTGTGATCATATCGAGTGCAAAATTACAAATATTTAATGGGATAAAACTCTATTAGGCCCGAAAACTTGAATTATTAACAAATTCTGAAGACTATTCTGATTCGCTTAGAATCATTTTAATGAGTTTCTTCTTATCTGCCTCAGACAAACTTTTCAAAATGCTATCGAGATCACTTTTTTGTTTCTTATTGGATGGTATGTTTAGAAGGAGACCATTGTATTCCATCTGTTTCTCGTGCGGGTACATATTTATATATAACATAGTAACAGATTTCCCAGCCTTGTGCCCCATAGCATCACTAATATATTGCATCGGAACGCCCTGATGAGCAAGGTTGGTTGCAAACGAATGTCTGCACCAGGTCGGTGAGGGAGATACCTTCCACCCAAGATGCTTAGTTAGTTTTGCCATCCTCTTTCTGATGTTTTGGTTCTCTTGGGCAATACGCACCCGGCAATCCTCTTCCGTTGTTGCTCCTTTCAAGATAAACGGGAATAGTCGCTCGTCTTTCTCATAAGGTTCTGCGATTTCGTCCATGATCCTTTTTAGAGCGGGAATGACAGGTACGATGACTTCACTGTCGTCATCTGTTCTGTCTTTGGTCTTTTTTCGATTGAATAGTAGCGATTTCTCATTGTTTTGTATATAGTGAGTATTGTAGGTGATTCTTGCCACGTCTGCCAAGTTCATTCCATTGCCAAGGTATTGGAAGAGGAAAAGCCCCAGTGATATGTGAAGTCCCTTATTATACACTTTGCCCCAACTCTCTGGATAATCCTTCTTGGTGAATATTTCGTATAGTTCTGTCATTTGTTCTACGCTTAGACATTCTTGCCTCCTGCTTTTCCCTTTAGGGATGGACACTTTTTCTGCATCTCGGTCTGAGAAAGGGTATTCGGACTGAGAAATGAAACCTCGGGAAATACATTCTTTTACTACTACACGGCAGCTTCTTAGATAGATGCCAATGGTGGCTTTCGACTTGTTTTCATCTGTCATGGTTTGCACCCATTTGTGGATGATGTCTTTAGTTACCATGAATCCGTCTGCTTCACTGAAACCAGTACACTTAATGAAAGACTTCTTGGCTCCTTCATAGCTAGCGGCAGTTCCTGCTTTTCTGTCATTGATTATTTCTTCCCAAACGGTTATGAAACTCTGAGAAGAACTCTTTCCCGTTAGGCTGATACGGACGGATTCTGGCGTCAAAAATGACGTGGCTGCAAGTTTTTCGAGCCGTTCTCTATATGTTTCAAAAACTTCCTCCCATTTCTTTTTGATATTTGCATTCGATTTCCTTGATTCGGATGACCTTCCACGTGTGCTTTCTGTTTCAATGATTTGCTTGAACTCTTTTTCTGTGCATTGGTCACCGATAGGGTAGTACATGAACTTACCATTAAAGCTGTACCTGATACATACTGGGTATAAGTTGCTTTTTGAGTGTCGCTTGTCTAAGCCAAGCGAAATAGTACAGTTACTTATCTTTGCTGATAGTGTAGATTTTGCCATATTATCTGTATGTTTTTATTGTATTTTTGCCACAATTTCTATCTAAAATCGTATTTTCGGGAAAGTCTTTCTTCTGAAAGTCTTTATTTATGGGCGTTTTCGATGCTGATTTCGGGAAAGTAAAGGGAAAGTTTACTCCTTTTTTTAGCCGATTTTAGCCTGTTTTAGCCCATTTTAATCCGATTTAGATTTGCACTGCAAAATTACATAAATATCTGATAATCAGCAAATATATTTCAAAATTTTATAATTTATTAAAAGTCTAAATCTGATTCATAATCATGAGGTCGCCGGTTCAATCCCGGCTCCCGCTACATAAGAGTTAATTAAATGTTCAGGCAGTTACGATTTTTCGCAACTGCTTTTTGTTTCTATAATGCATGCAATGATGAAAAAATGGTTGATGACGATGGGCATATTGGCCAACACGGTATGTCTTTCCCAAGCACAGAACACGGTTGCCAGACTGTTTCCTGAGAACGGTGCGACGGATGTGAATGTTGACACTCACCTGACGATGACGATGAGTGCTGATGCCACCATCGGACAACGAGGCTTTATCTCTGTTTATGACCAGAAGACAGGCAAGCAGGTCGACCGTCTGGACATGAGTATTCCTGCAGGACCTACAGAAGGTCAGCCGAACAATCCTGCGGCACAATATACGCCCGTACCTTATGTTTATAAGTCGCAGGTCATCACCAACCGCAACACCAAAGCAGGCACACCCTCTGGCGTGAATACGTGGGATACGGGTCGCTATCAGCTCGATATCATCGGCGGATTTTCCGATGGTTTCCATTTCTATCCCATCATCGTCCACGGCCGTCAACTGACCATCTATCTGCATCACAACATGCTGGAGTATGGCCACGACTATTACGTCACGATCGACAAGGGGGTGGTCGAGGGATTCGACGGCATCAAGGGGAAAAGGGGCTGGACGTTCCGCACGAAGGAAAAGGCTCCCGGCAGCGACCAGCGGCTGCTGACGGTCTCGGCCGACGGCAAAGGCGACTTCTCTACCGTTCAGGGGGCACTCGACTTCATACCCGATTCTGTCGCCTCTGCTCAAGACGGCTATCGCGTGCTGGTGAAGAACGGCAACTACGAGGAACTGGTGTATTTCCGTAACAAGCGGTTTGTCACCATCGAGGGCGAGAGTCGCGGGGGCGTCCTGATCCACTATCCCAACAACGAGGTGTTCAACCCACATCCTGCCGACATCAAGACCAATGAAGTGAAGGGCACGTTCCCTTCTCGTCGTGCTGCCTTTGCAGCCGATAATTGCAGTGACCTGACACTCCGTAACCTGACGCTGAAGACCGATTGCAAGGGTCAGGCAGAAGGTCTGCTGGTGAACGGGGAGCGCAATTTCTTTGAGAATGTCCACATCATTGGCGACGGCGATGCCCTGCAGGCCAACGGCAGCTGCTATTGGATGAACTGCCGCATCGACGGTGGCGGCGATACCATCTTAGGACGGGGACCGTCGTTCTTCAACCATTGCACCATCACCAGCTATGGAGCCTTCATGTGGATTCGCAACACGGAAGAGAATCATGGCAATGTGTTTGTCGATTGCCATCTGAAAGGGCTGTCTGACTATGCGGAAATAGGCCGGCTGCCTGACAACAAAGGGAAGAACTATCCCCATGCGGAGTGCGTGCTGCTGAACTGCACGTTAGAGAACATCCCTGCCTACGGCTGGGGAAGGATTGACGACAGCGCCAGGACGGCCACCATCCTCGAGTTCAACAGTCATGATACTGACGGCCAGCCTGTCGACACCTCCCGCCGTAATCCCATGATGCGCCAGCTCGACCCCATCCGCGATGCCGAACTCATCGGACGCTGCTCTGACAGTCATTGGGTGTTAGGTTGGTAAGAGAATCGCCGCTGAGTTTGCAGGCTTGAAACTCAAACAGCCCGAAAAGCACGAAAATAAAACTAAAAAAATCCAAAATGCGATACATCTTACGCAAAAATATTTGCATGAGTTGTATTTTATTTGTATATTTGCAGCGGTTTTTATACAAACTCACGCAAATATTGTAACTTGAGTTATGAGGATAGACGGTTTTTCGATTGACGGCATAGCCAATATAGAGCATGCTCGTTTGAAGATTGGAGAGATGAACGCCCTTATCGCCCCTAACGGCTATGGCAAGAGCAATGTGCTCCATGCTATTGAGTTCGGCATCAGGTTTCTCGATGCCGAAGAAGCAGAGCGCAGGCTGATGATGCGAAGCAGGTGGCTGCCCATCAATGTATCTATGCAAGGAAAAGACTTTTTGTTTGAGGTGACGGGTAGCATAGACTTAAACGGTGAGGAACACCTGTTCGTCTATGAATACCGCTTTGCGTGGGCAAAAGGGGATGCGGATGGTAAAATTCTTTCTGAGAGTCTGAAGATAAAACGGCCTTCAGACCAGCGATTCCGTCAGATGATCAACCGCCAGTCGGCAGACGAATGTCTGATAGTACCGTCAGCAACAGGAAGATGCAACAAGCCGTTTGTAGTTACTTCTTACCAACTGGCTTTGTCATCAATTGCGGGTTCAATTACGATGTTCCTCTATCCTGTCGCTACACAAATATGCAGCATCAGGATTCCCAATCTTGAAACACTCGATAATCCGGAGTCTTATTTCTCTGCTGGAGGCGGAAAAGGTATCGGGATGTTCGGCGGCATGACGCTGAGCGAGTACCTCTACCAATTGAAATCCACCGATGATGACAACTATGCCATCTTGAAAGACGGACTCCTGCAACTTATACCCAACATTACCGAGTTTACACCAGAAGTCATAGCACTCCCTGATGGTCAAAGGAGAATCTATGACATCAGAATTAGGGAGAAGTTCTGCACTCAGCCGACGAGCATCCTCCAACTGTCGAGCGGTAGTAAACGCATCATCTTCCTGTTTACCCTCTGCATAGCAGCAAGGAAACAGAACATCCCGATGATTATGTTGGAAGAACCTGAGAACTCGGTGCATCCCCGTATGATAGAGAACCTGCTGTTGACCCTACGAAATTATGCCTCAGACACGAAAATCTTGCTGACAAGCCACTCACCTTATCTGATGCGTTTTCTGCAACCAGAACAGATGTACTTCGGATTGCCCCAGAACGATGGCCTGGCCCACTTTGCGCAGATTAATCCGACGAAGCTAAGATACCTTTATAAATATGCCGGCGATATGGAACTGACCATAGGTGAGTTTATGTTCGAATTCATGCTCGACATGGAGAGCGAGCACGAAAAGATAGACCAATTCTTCATTCTGCAGTAATCTATGGCAAAACAGAAGGAAACAAGGGCGTTACAAGTCGTGATATTCGTGGAAGGGGATACCGACGAAGTATTGTTCAAGGCACTCATAGATTACTACAGGACTGTCAGTAAGACAGAACTGCGTCCCTACAGGATATGCAATCTACGGGGCGTCACACGCTACACTAGCAAACTCATCGCCAAACTTCAGAATGAATATTTGCCCGAGGCCAAGAAGAAAGGGTATCAGATACAGACGATTTGCTGTTCATACGATACGGATGTGTTTGAAGTCAGGAGTCCACTTATGATCAACTGGGACATACTCCGCAAGACCGTAAAGCGCATGGGCATTCAGGAGTTTATACAACTGGGTATCAGAAGTAGTATCGAGGACTGGTTGCTCAGTGATATGGAGGGGATCTGCCGTTATCTGAACCTCACCACCATTCCAAAGTCACTGAAAGGGAATAATGGCAATGCGAAACTGACAGACTTGTATGGCCATGCCAAAAAGGTCTATCAGAAAGGCTGTCAGGCAAGAGAACTGGTGGATGCACTTAGGATGGAAATCATAAGAAAGAAACATGCCGACGATCTTTCTGAATTGGAAAAGGCTTTGAATGTGACAATACAGTAAGTCATTATCTGTCTTCTTCGCCAGGTACACTTAATACTTGAAGCTGGAGCCGCCGACGAACTCGCGCATGATGGAGGTAGGCGGTATCTCCTTGTCGGAGACGGGCAGGAAGAAGTGGATGAACTTCAGCAGGCGGTGGGCCTCGGAGTACTCAGGACAGTTCTTGGGCACAGAGGTGAGGATGATCTCCGCATGGGTGCGCAGCACGGCGAACTCGATGTTAAGGGCGGAGTTGAACATCACGTCGGCCGTCTCCTGATAGGGGAATATCCACTGGTCCTCGGCCTGACACACGTTCTTCCACTGTGCGATGGTCTGCTGGGCTGTGTAGGCGCCCTTGTTGTAGTCGCGGATGATGCGGCGGAGCAGACGGTTGTCGCGCACGGGAATCCAGTTGTGGTCGTCGAGCGAGATGCTGGTGAGGGCGGAGATGTAGATCTTGTATTTCAGCGAGTCGGGCAGTTTCTTCGTCAGCAACGGATTCAGGGCGTGGATGCCCTCGATGATGAGCACGGTGTCGCCTGCCAGCTTGAGCTTCTTGCCGTTGTATTCACGCTTGCCGGTGACGAAGTTGTACTCTGGTATCTCCACGCGCTCGCCCTGCATCAGCCGCTGCAGATGGTCTTCGAGCAAAGCGTATTCGACGGTCTCGATGTTGTCGAAGTCGTAGTCGCCGTTAGGCAGCTTCGGGGTGTCCACACGGTTCACGAAGTAGTCGTCGGTGGAGAACGAGACGGGCCTGAGTCCGCAGGCCAGCAACTGGACGCTGAGACGCTTGCAGAAGGTGGTCTTGCCCGACGATGACGGACCAGTGATGAGCACGATACGCACGGGGTCCTTCTCCTGATGGAAGCGACGGTCGATCTCCTCGGCTATCTGCACAATCTTCTTCTCTTGCAGGGCCTCAGAGACTTGTATCAGTTCCGATGCGTGGCCTCGCATGATGGCCTTGTTCACGTCGCCGGCGTTCGAGAGGCGCATGATGATGTCCCAACGCGTCTTCTCGGCGAACATGCCGAAGGTCTTGGGCTGCAACACTTTCTCAGCCACCTGTGAGGGATTGTTCCAGTCGGGCACACGCAGCAGCAGACCGTCCTCGTAGCACTCCAGGTCCCACACCTTCAGATAGCCTGCGCTGGGCACCAGCGGACCGTAGTAGTAGTCGACGGTGTCGCCCAGGGTGTAGTAGTCGGAATACACTTGTCCGCAGGACTCCAGGAGTTTTACCTTGTCGGAGAAACCCCGTTCGGTGAACACGCGGATGGCCTCCTCTGTGGTGGCTTCCGTACGACGGAAGGGCATGTCGAGGTCGACGATCTCCTGCATACGGGTCTTGATGCGTTCCACATCCTTATCCGTCACCTGACTCCTGTCTCCTTTCTTGAAATTACAATAATATCCTCTGCAGAGTGAGTGCTCGATGAAGAGTTTCGAACCAGGGAAGACGTCCTGCGTGGCCTTGTAGAGCAGGAAGCTGAGCGAGCGCACGTACACCCTGTGGCCGCTTCCCTCGCGGGCATCGAGAAACTCCACGTCGCGGTTTTGGAAGAGTCTGAACTTCAGGCCCTGCGACACATTGTTTACCTTGGCCGATACCACGGGGTAGGGCAGGTTGATCTCGTCCTGAAACTCCTGGTACACGTCGAGCAGTGATGTCCCCTCAGGGAAGCTCTTCGTCACGTTAATGTTCTTGCAGCGGATCTGTAGCATATTAATAATGTTTTTGAGGTGTCTGGTACATTTCTGCTGCAAAATTAAGCAAAAGTTTTTGATTATCCAAATTTTTATCGTACCTTTGCAATTCAAACTAATCATTAAACTTATAAGCATGATGAAACAGCATTATCGGATTTTGGCAATTGTCGGAGGTTGCATTGCTCTGGTGTTTATTTTGTTCTCGACCTGTTGCACCGTCGTTGACTCAGGTGAGGTGGGTATCCGTTTCCACAAGTGGTCTATCAATGAGCAGGACTATGGTGGCGTGGAAGGCACGTGCAAGGGCTGGGTCTTCTATAATCCCATCACCACCAACGTGTTTACCTATCCCACGTTCACCCAGCGTAAGCAATACGAGACGTTCTCTGTGAACGCCAAGGATGCTTCGCTCTTCGAGATGGATCCAACGATTGCCTATCGCATCAACCCCGACAAAGCCTGCGACATTTTTACAAAGTATCGTGTGGGCGTGAAGGAACTGGAAGAGGGTTATATCCGTACTTGTATCTATGAGGCTTATCGTACCTGTGCCAACCAGTACACCTCTGATTCGCTGATGTCGAACCGTGCCAACTTCGAGCGCGATGTGAGGGCCCGTCTGGAGAAGTCGCTGATGAGTGAGGGATTCCTCGTGGAGGAGTTCACCAGCAAGATCACGCCGCCATCGTCGCTGCTCTCGATGATCGATGCCAAGAACACTGCCATCCAGAGTGCCCTGAAGGCTGAAAACGAGGTGAAGGAGGCTGAGGCCAATGCGAAAATTGCCGTGGCCAAGGCTGAGGGTAATGCGAAGGCCATGAAGATCAAGGCCGACGCAGAAGCTTATTATAACCGTACTATTGCTGCTTCGCTCTCGCCGATGATCGTGCAGGAGGATATGATCGAGAAGTGGGACGGCAAGATGCCGCAGATTATGTCAGGCAACGGCGGCATGATGATGGATATCTCGAAGATTGTCGGAAGCAGTAAGTAACAGAGGAGGAGCGTTATGGAAAAGAGACAGTGGAAGACGATCCGTGAGTTTGAGGAGATTCTGTTTGAGGCGTACAACGGTATTGCGAAGATCACCATCAACCGTCCGCAGTATCGGAATGCCTTTACGCCAAAGACCACGTGGGAACTGAGCCAGGCTTTTTCGGCTTGTCGTGAAATGCAGGATATCAGTGTGGTGCTGCTGACGGGAGCGATGTCGGAAGTGCCTGAGGGAAAAAGCTTAGGCGACGTGAAGCATGCTTTCTGCTCTGGCGGCGATATGCATGTGAAGGGGCGTGGCGGCTATGTCGATGAGGAGGGCGTGCCCCGTCTGAGCGTGCTCGACGTGCAGATGCAGATACGCCGTCTGCCAAAACCCGTGATCGCCATGGTGAACGGCTATGCCATTGGTGGCGGGCATGTGTTGCATTTGGTTTGCGACCTGACCATCGCCTCTGAGAATGCCATCTTCGGACAGACGGGTCCAAAGGTGGGTTCTTTCGATGCAGGCTTTGGCAGCAGTTATTTGGCACGCATCGTGGGACAGAAGAAGGCGCGTGAGATATGGTTCCTCTGTCGTCAGTACACGGCCAAAGAGGCTGAGGAGATGGGTATGGTGAACAAAGTGGTGCCCGTCGAACGGCTTGAGGACGAGTGCGTGGAGTGGGCTGAGATCATGATGGAGCGCTCACCGTTGGCGCTGCGCATGATCAAGGCCGGACTCAATGCGGAGCTCGACGGCCAGGCTGGTATCCAGGAGCTGGCAGGCGACGCCACGATGCTCTACTACTTCCTCGACGAGGCGCAGGAGGGTGGCAAGGCCTTCCTCGAAAAGCGCAAACCCGACTTCAAGAAATATCCCAAACTACCGTAAAGACTATGTTACTCTGTCTTAAATAATTACTATGTCAATAAAAGTTACTGTATCTGAGCGAGTACTGCATTTCAAACAGCCGGCTGGGACGTCGAGAGGGGTGTATACGACAAGGAAAAGCTGGTTCGTTCATCTGTATGATGGTGAGCAGGAGGGCGTGGGAGAGTGCGCGCCACTGCCTGATTTGAGCTGTGACGCCATACCCAATTACGGTGAGGTGCTGCAGGGGTTCTGCGACGATGTATGCAGAACGGGTCAGATCGACTATGAGGTGCTGAGACCATATCCGTCGATGCTCTTCGGACTGGAGACTGCCTTGTTGGATTTAAGGAGTCAGGAGTCGGGCGTGTTGTTCGATACGGCGTTCAGTCGTGGCGAGGTGGGGATTCCCATCAACGGTCTGGTGTGGATGGGCAGTTATGAGGAGATGCTGCAACGTATGGAGGAGAAGTTGGAGAAGGGCTTCGGTTGTGTGAAACTGAAAATCGGAGCCATCGACTTCGAGCGCGAGCTGGATCTGGTCAAGCGCATCCGTCAGAGATTCTCCTTCCACGACGTGGAACTGCGTCTCGATGCCAACGGGGCCTTTCCTTATGAGGAAGCGCTTTATAAGTTGGAACTCCTGTCGCAGTATGCCATCCACAGCATCGAACAACCCATCCGCCAGAAACAGTGGGCCTTCATGGCAGAACTCTGCAGAGAGTCGCCCCTGCCGATTGCTCTCGACGAGGAACTGATTGGTGTGAACGACCCAGAGATGAAGTCGCACATGCTGGGTATCATCAAACCACGGTATATCGTTCTGAAACCGTCGCTGCATGGTGGTATGGCTGGGTGCAGGGAGTGGATTGCCGCAGCGAAGGAAATGGGCATCGGTTCGTGGATCACCTCTGCGCTGGAGAGTAATATCGGGCTGAATGCCATTGCCCAGTTTACCAGCGACGTGTATGGCGACCATATCCGCATGCCTCAGGGACTGGGCACAGGACAGCTGTTTACGGATAATATCGATATGGGTCTGGAGATTCGCGGAGATAAGCTTTGGAGACAAAATATCGAAAAACAGACATAGTAACAGATTAACAATTATATGTGTATCCTAATAGTTATTATGTTACTGTGTCTTTAAAAGAATACTATGTCTTTAGAGGAGTTTTTGGAGGAATGGAATAACGACAGTCCTTATGTCGAGGTGAAGACCAGTGGGAGTACTGGGGAGCCCAAGAGGATGCTTGTGGAGAAACGGCGGATGCTGGCCTCTGCACGCAGGACGTGTGACTTCCTGGGACTGCAGCCTGGAGATACGGCCCTGTTGTGTATGTCCGTGGACTATATTGCTGGCAAGATGATGGTGGTGAGGGCCCAGGAAAGGGGGCTGAAGCTGATCAGCGTTGAGCCGTCAGGGCATCCTCTGGCAACGAAACAGACGGAAGGTCTAACGTTTGCGGCGATGGTGCCGATGCAGGTGTATAACTCCTTGCAGGTGGCTGAGGAAAGAGAGCGGCTGAGAGAGATTAAGCATCTGATTATTGGTGGTGGGGCAGTGGATGAGGCGTTGGCTCAGGAACTGAAGGACTTCCCCAATGGCGTATGGAGCACATACGGAATGACTGAGACGCTCTCGCATATAGCGTTGAGACGATTGAACGGCGATGAGGCTTCGGAGTGGTACACACCCTTCCCGTCCGTTGAGGTGAGCCTTTCGGAAGATGGTTGTCTTGTGATTGATGCGCCAGAAGTCTGTGAGGAACGCCTTGTCACAAATGATATCGCAGAGTTGGATGGCGACGGCCGATTCCGTATTCTCGGACGTAAAGACAACGTGATCTGTTCTGGTGGTCTGAAGATTCAGGCAGAGGAAGTGGAACGGCTATTGAGATCCCATCTGAAAGAACCTTATCTGGTGACAAAACGTCCAGACGCGAGACTTGGCGAGGCGATGGTACTGTTGACGGAGGGCTCAGTCAATGAGGCTCGTCAGGTGTGTGAGCGTATCCTGACGAAATACCATCAGCCACGGGCCTATATCCACGTGGACCATATCCCCCTGACAGAAACAGGAAAGCCTGCCCGAAGGCAGGCCGAAAAGATAGCCGAAAGCTAAAATATTCTTTACCAGACGATCCAGCGCTTCAGGTCGATATCCTTGTAACCCTCTGGTGCGATGCGCACCTTGGTATTCACCTCTTTCTTCCCTAACAGGAACCTGTCGATATAGGCTTCCACTTCAGGATATTGTTCCTTGGGCAGTTGGCAGTGGCCGTGGCCTGCAACGATGGAATAGCCTACACGGTCTTCGATTCCAAACTGCTCCCACACCTTGATGGCACCATTCATCGAGACGTAGGCTGAGGGGTCAGCCAGCCAGGGATAGTCAGGATTACCAAGCATCAGCAGGGCACGTGGACAGACCATAGCGACCAGTTCGTGGTGGTCGTGGGGCAAATAAGCCACGCTGTCGCCACCGAAGTTCTCGCGCATGCCCTCCATAAACCAGTTGTAGTCGGTCTTGTCGAGGTTCTCAACAGGTTCTGCTCCAGGCTGTATGTTCATATAGCGTGAGTAGCGCCATGCGGCAGCACCACCTCCACCAGGCTCCTGAGTGATGGTCAGGGCCACGCGCTCGTCGAAGGCCCCGCAGAAGAGTGCCATCTTACCAGCATAGGAGCATCCTGTAACACCGATGTGCTTTGTGTCGATTTTTGTCACCTCTGGGCCTAGTTGCTGTAGTCCGTCAATCAGACGGCTCAATCCCCACGCCCATTCACTATAGGCTCCATTGTCCTTCAGCTCAGGATAGAGACGGTCGAAATCATAGTTTCCGCGTCCTGCAGGCTTCCTTCCCATCCGACCGCCAAACTGGCTGTAGTTGTTCACCTGCGACTCTCTGTATGTCATCGTGGCGATGGGGCGTGATGCGAAGATGTCCTTTGGCAGTGAGATCATGCTCGTGCCAATCATCAGAGGGTATGGTGCCTGACCGATGGCAGGATAGCTGATGAGTGCCTTGAGTTGTAATGTCTGACCGTTGACGGTAACGTCTACCTTCAGTGTGTCGCCATCCATACGGGCTTTCACGGCAGAGGGATCAACGATGGGCTTTGTACCGATCTCATAGTGCTGGATTTCCTTGGCAATTTCTCCTCTTCGCAATGTCCAGTCGGCGAAGGATCTGATACGACTGCTGCCGTCAGACCATTCCAAAGGGTCGGGCAGTGAATCGATTTTACGGCACTGCTCAATGGCGGGCAGCGAGGGGTTGGCATTGGCGCCTGTGTTCTCGGTCTCATAGACGAGTGGCAGGTTCTGGGCAGTCATGCTGAGGCTTGACAAGAGCACTGCCGTGAGTGTGATTAGTTTCTTCATAAGCGTTCTGTTTTTTTATTGTTGATAATTATTGACTTTTCTTTTTAAAGAGATAGGACTACCCTCACGAGCAATCCTATCTGCGATTAGTTAGTAATACGATCAGGTCTATCAAGTTGATTGGTCGCTCTTATGTCAGCACTCCCTGTAGAAGTCGAGTGCCTCGTATATGTCGTCCTTCGTGACAGTCTGGTTGATTCGGATGTCTCCGATACCTCCTAAAAGCGTGAAATTTATCACACCTGCCACGTTCTTTTTGTCGTGAGTCATCAGTTCCAGCAGGGTGGGGTATTCATCGCAGGTGATGGTCATCTTGCCGTAGTGGTCCTTGATGAAATTAACCGTCTGGCGCATCTTGTCCGACGGGAATCCTGTCTTGATGGTACTCAGGTAGAGTTCGCTGATCAGTCCGTAGGCAACGGCATAACCATGCAAAATAGGTCTGCTTCTCAGCGCAAACGACTCAAAGGCGTGTCCTACGGTGTGACCCAGGTTCAGCGCCTTGCGGATGCCCTGCTCCAAGGGGTCTTCTGTCACGATGCGCTGCTTCACCTTCACACTGTCAGCCAGCATCCTGCTTAACTTTGAAAAATACTCCGCCTTTGAGTTATCATAAAGCTCAAAGTTTAAAGCTCCAAGTTCAAAGTTAATCAGCTCTGCCCACATCTGTTCGTTGGAGATCAGACCGTGCTTCAGCATCTCTGCATAGCCGGAGCGGATGTTCTCAGTGTCAAGTGTTTTCAAAAAACATGTGTCGAGGATCACGGTGCTGGCATTGCTGAATACGCCCACCTCGTTTTTCAGTCCTCGGAAGTTGATGCCTGTCTTTCCGCCCACGCTGGCATCGACCATTGCGAGCAGCGTCGTGGGAATGTTGATATAGTTGATGCCACGTTTGAAGGTAGAGGCAGCGAAGCCTCCCAAATCAGTTACCATACCTCCTCCTATATTTACTAATAAGGAGTGGCGCGTAGCACCTCCTTCTCCCAGTTTTTCCCATACATGGGCGAGTGATTCGAGGGTCTTGTTGGCATCAGTGGAACCGATGACGATGGTTGTTGCACTTTTCAGACAGTCTGTTCCGCTAATAAGTGGCAGACAGCACTTTTCTGTGGTCTCGTCCACTAAGATGAATGTACGGTCACGCTCACAGAGCATAACGGCCTCAGTGAGTGTCTGTTGTAAATTATTTGATAACACAACTTTCTGTGGATTCATCTTCTGATAGTCCGGTAGGTTGATTTTATTTCGGTGCAAAGGTACGATTTTTTCTTGAATGACAAGCATTATTGCAAAATTTTTTAGCCTCCCCATTAAACTTTTCCCCGTTTGTCGCGTCAAAAAGCCGTAAATAAACAGAAAGTAGATGAAAAAAATTGTACTCCTGATTGTTGCCCTTATGGTGGCAGTCGTTTCTTTCGCCCAGCGAACAGTTAGAGGTAGGGTTGTTGAACAGGATACCCAAGAAGCCGTGATTCAGGCTACTGCAGCCTTGATGAAAGGTGAAAAGGTCGTTGCAAACGCAGTAACCAACACAGAAGGTGCCTTCTCCATTAAAGCCCCAGAAGACGGTTCTTACACGCTACAGGTTACTTATGTAGGATTCAAAACCTATCAGAAAAAGATTAGTTTGAAGGATGGTAAGGACTATAATGCAGGTACCATCAAGATGGAGCCCGATGCTATCATGCTGAAGGGCGCAACGGTGACAGCCCGTGCACAGAAAGTGACACTGAAGGCCGACACCTTCGTATATAATGCCAATGCCTTCCGTACCCCAGAAGGTTCTGTGGCTGAGGAACTCGTACGTCGTCTGCCTGGTGCTGAAGTTAGCGACGACGGTACCATCAAGATCAATGGTAAGCAGGTGAAGAAAATCCTCGTCGACGGTAAGGAATTCATGACTGGCGATACGAAGACAGCCATGAAGAACCTGCCCACGAATATCATCGACCGTATCAAGGCCTATGACCAGCAGAGCGACCTCGCCCGTGTGTCGGGTATCGAGGACGGTGAGGAGGAGACGGTACTTGACTTCGGTATCAAGGCTGGCATGAATAAGGGTATCATGGCCAATGCCGACCTCGCCGCAGGTACCAAGCATCGCTATGCAGGCCGTATTTTCGGTGGTGTGATGAAGGACGATATGAAGGTGTTCCTCATGACCAATGCCAACAACACCAACGACATGGGCTTCCCTGGTGGCGGTGGTGGCGGTGGCCGTTTTGGTGGCGGTCGTCAGGGCCTGACAGCCAATAAGATGGTTGGTCTGAACCTCAACTACGAGAAGACCGACAAACTGAAGGTCGACGGTAGCGTGCGCTGGAACCACAGCGACGGCGATACCTGGTCGAAGAGCTCAGCGGAGAATATCTATAGTGAACAACTTTCGTCGTTCAGCAATAGTGTCAAACAGGACTTCTCCCGTTCCAACCAGTGGAATGCCCAGATGCGTCTGGAGTGGCAGCCTGACTCGATGACGAACATCATGTTCCGTCCCAATGCCCGCTATAATTCCAACGATGGTGAGAATAGTAGTGAGAGTGCCACTTTTAACGAGAATCAGAATCCCTACGACTATGTTACCGATCCATTATCGGAACTTAATAAGTTGATTGGCAATGGTATTGTGAAGAACTTTAATGTGCAGGACGGCATCAGCTACAGCGACTCTAAGAACGTGGGTGGCATGCTGCAGTTCAACCGCCGTCTGAACAACTCCGGTCGTAATATTACGTTGCAGTTGAATGGCAACTGGAGTGAGGGCACCAGCAAGTCGATGTCGAACAACTATGTTTATCTCTTCACCACCCCCGACACGACGGTTACCAACCGCTATAGTCTCACACCTCAGGACAACTGGAGCTACAGCGCCCGCATCACCTATAGTGAGCCTATCATGCGTCAGGTGTACTTGCAGTTCAGCTATCGCTATAACTACAGCTACACAAAGAGTGACCGTAAGACCTTTAGTCTGACGGATGTGGATTACACTGACATAATTCCCATGTACCGCAATTGGGATGCCTATCTTGGACGGTTGACTAATCCATTGGACAGTTACGAGGATATAAAGTTAAGCCGTATGTCTGAATATAAAAACTATAATCATACAGCCGAAGTGATGCTGCGCATTGTCCGTAAGGCCTACAATTTCAACGTCGGCGTCCAGGTGCTGCCGCAGAAGTCACACTTCATTCAGGACTATCAAGGTGTCCATGCTGACACGACGCGCACCGTCACCAACATTACCCCGACGCTCGACTTCCGTTGGAAGAAGTCGGCTACCGGTCAGCTGCGCTTCACCTATCGCGGTCGTACCCAGCAGCCGTCGATGACCGACCTGCTCGATATCGTCGACGATAGCAACCCCCTGCGCATCACCCGTGGTAACCCTGGTCTGAAACCGTCGTTCACACAGAACTTCCAGCTCTTCTACAACGACTACTTCCAGAAGCACCAGCGGGCCGTGATGACCTTCGTGAACTTCTCGACGACCAGCAACTCCGTCGCCAACAAGTCGACTTATAACTCTGAGATCGGTGGTACGATCACACGTCCTGAGAATGTCAATGGCAACTGGAATGGTAACCTCGGCTTCATGTTCAACACGGCCGTCGACTCTGCCGCCTACTTCAACGTCAATACATTCACGAACCTCAGTTATAACCACAACGTCGGCTACGTCAGCATCAACAACATCAGCGATTCTCAGGAGAGTGTCACCAACAGCCTTGGCATCAACGAGCGTCTGGCAGCCAGCTACCGCAACGATTGGTTGGAGATTGAGTTGAACGGATCGCTCAATTATACCCGTTCGCGCAGTGAACTGCAGCCCAACAACGACCTCGACACTTGGCAGTTCTCCTACGGTGGTATGGTGGGTATCACCTGCCCGTGGGGTACATCGCTTACCACGAACCTGAACATGCAGAGCCGTCGTGGTTATGCCGACAACTCGATGAATACTAACGAGCTCATCTGGAATGCCCAACTCTCGCAGAGCTTCCTCAGAGGCAACGCCCTCACCGTGTCGCTGCAGCTTTATGACATCCTGCACCAGCAGTCTACCTTCAGTCGCACCATTACGGCCATGTCGCGTAACGATGTCGAATACAATGCCATCACGAGCTACGGCATGCTGCACGTCATCTATCGTCTGAACATCTTCGGTGGTGGTGGAGGCTTCGGCTTCGGTGGTCCCCGTGGTGGTCGTGGAGGCAATGGTCCTCGTGGCGGCTTCGGTGGTGGTCCCCGTGGTGGTGGCGGCTTCGGCGGCGGTCCCCGTGGCGGAGGCTTCGGAGGTCCACGCGGATTCTAAACAAATTGTTACCGGAAATCAATAATTTGTGTCATTTTGCGAAAATAATTCAGATTTTGCTTGCAGATGTATAATAAAAACTATACCTTTGCAGGCAAAATTTGAATCAACTGTAAAATGGGACGAGTAATTAAACCCCTGCACTACGATGCATTGCTCGATACAAAGCAGACTGAGCAGGGTATCAAACTGATTAAAGACTTCTTTCAGCAGAACCTCTCTACGGAGTTGCGTCTGCGTCGTGTCACGGCTCCTTTGTTTGTATTGAAGGGACTGGGCATCAACGACGACTTGAACGGTGTTGAGCGTGCCGTCACCTTCCCCATCAAGGACCTTGGCGACGCTCAGGCAGAGGTGGTGCATTCGCTTGCAAAGTGGAAGCGCCTCTCGCTGGCAGAATACAAGATAGAGCCAGGTTATGGTATCTATACTGATATGAATGCCATCCGTGCCGATGAGGAACTTGATAACCTACATTCGCTATATGTCGACCAGTGGGACTGGGAGGCTGTCATCCGTCGTGAGGACCGTACGCTCAATTTCCTGAAGAACGTGGTGGAGCGCATCTACGCCGCCATCCGCCGTACGGAGTACCTCACTTGTGAGACCTATCCCCAACTGAAGCCTTTCCTTCCTGAGAAGATCCACTTTATTCATGCAGAGGAACTGCTGAAGATGTATCCTAACAAAACTCCCAAGGAGCGCGAGGATGCCATCTGCGAGGCTTATGGCGCTGTGTTCATCATCGGTATCGGCGGAGCCCTCTCCAACGGTGAAAAGCACGACGGCCGGGCTCCTGACTACGATGATTGGTCGACTATCGCAGAAGACGGCCGCAAGGGTCTTAATGGCGACATCCTCATCTGGTACCCCATCCTGGGGCGTTCATTTGAACTCTCATCAATGGGTATCCGTGTCGACAAGGAGAGTCTGCTGCGTCAGTTGAAGATTGAAGGCAAGGAGGAACGCAAACAGCTCTTCTTCCACCAGCAGTTGCTCAATGACCGCCTGCCACTCTCGATAGGCGGTGGTATCGGACAGAGTCGTCTCTGTATGGTACTCCTCCATAAGGCCCACATCGGTGAGATTCAAGCTAGCATTTGGCCTGAAGACATGCGCCGACAATGCAAGACCCTCGGAATGAATTTAATATAAGTCGTTTGGAGCTCGCTTTTGCGGGCTCCAAATAGTATGTATTTGCTTTTTTTTATGTAAAAATCTAAAATATAGTTAAATTACTGTTCCCTTTCGACAAAAATAACTTGAGATGCGTGGTATTTCCTAAAATTTGACTAACTTTGCAGATTAAGAAATCTAAACTGAGATTGTATATGACTGACCAACTGAAAACAATAGCAAATTCCTATGCTGAGGAATATTGTAGTGATGCCATTTATCCTGCTCATCTTTTCAAGGCAATACTTCATAAAGAAGCAGGACTTGTACACTTTATTGAAACTGAACTTGACAAGGATTATTACTATCTTCAAGACTGGGCCGATGTACAGATGCAGTTATCACCTCGTGCTGTTCGTCCGATGCGTGATTTAGAATACAGTGATGAGTCGGTGGCTGTCATCGAGGAGGCAGAGAATTACAAGGTTAAGTTCGACCTCGACGAGACAACAGAAGTATGCGTGTTAGCTGCTTTGGTGACTCCAGGTGTAGGTTTCTCGTTTGATCAGTTGAAGACGTTGCCCTTGACTCCGTCCGACATCAGTGCGAAAATGGGTGGTGGCGTGAATGTGGAGGCACCTTATATGGAAGGTGCGGAGCTGACAAAGAAGACCGCAGCTTCTGGAGGTAAGGGCAGTCTGGCCAAGTACTGTATTGATAAGACCGCCGTGGCCCGTGCCGGTAACCTCGACAATGTGATAGGTTTTGAGAAGGAAATAGCCATCATCTATGAGATTCTCGGGCGTAAGACAAAGGCTAACCTGTTGATTACCGGTGAGGCAGGTGTGGGTAAGACGTCACTTGTGAACGGTTTCGTACGCGAGTTGGCTGCAGACCATGTTCCGGGCTTCTTGAGCGGCGCCATCGCTTACGAACTGGATACAGCTGCCCTTGGTAGCGATGCCCAGTACAAGGGCGAGGTGGAGGATCGTTTCAAGAGTGTCATCACAGAGATAGAGAACCTGCCAAATGCTGTGCTTATCATCGAGTCTATCGACAAACTCTTTGACAAGCAGGGTTCACTGTTCGGTGCCTCCGCCATCCTGAAAAACGAGTTGAGCAAGGGGCGCTTGCAGTTGTTGGCCACCTCAAGTATCGATGGCTATACGAAAAATATTGAGACCGACAAGGAGATGACTTCTAAGTTGGAGAAGATAACTGTGGAGGAGCCTACTGCCGATTTGACTCTGCGCATTCTGAAGGGTGCGTTACCTGCCTATGAGGAGTATCACGGGCTGAAAGTCGACGAGACGGTAATGGGTGATTCCATCCGTCTTGCCAAGCGCTACCTGACGGAGAAATCGTTGCCTGACTCTGCTTTCGACCTCATTGACCGTACGATGGCTCAGGTTAAGACAATGAACGACCTGACGGGCAATATCATCACGGGTCTGCGTGAAAAGCTTGATGCCATCAAGGCTTCGGCAGAGGGCAAGGATAATGCTGACGAGGCACTGATGAAGGAACTCGACTGGCTGAACTATGAATTGTTTAATAAGGTAAGCTGTATCTTACTGGCAGGCATAGATTCGGATACAGAATTTAGCAAGATTGCTACTGTTCAGGAGCGTACCGACTTCTTAGGCAGTGTGCTTGACAAGTTGGCTGAACTGAGTGCCGATCAGCGGACTGAACTGAAGAGCGACGACTTGAGTGCCGTTGTGGCTAAACAGACGGGTATCCCCCTCGGCAAGGTACAGACGAAGGAGCGCGACCGCCTGTTGGGTGCTGAGGATACACTGAAGAAGCGTGTCGTTGGTCAGGATCATGCCGTGAAGAAGGTTCTCGATGCCGTTTATGAGGCCCGTTCTGGATTGAGCAAGAAGGGACAGCCGATGGGCTCGTTCTTCTTCCTTGGTCCGACTGGCACTGGTAAGACGGAGTTGGCAAAGGCTCTTGCAACATTCCTTTTCGGCGACGAGAGTGCCTTGATTCGCTTTGATATGTCTGAGTTCAAGGAGGAGCACTCTGTTGCTCTGCTCTATGGTGCGCCTCCGGGCTATGTAGGCTATGAGGAAGGTGGTCTGTTGGTGAACAAGATCCGCCAGAACCCGTACTCTGTGGTGTTGTTCGACGAGATTGAGAAGGCCCATAAGTCGGTTTTCGACCTGTTCCTACAGATTCTTGATGAGGGTAAGCTTCACGACCGTCTTGGCCGTATAGGTGATTTCTCTAATGCTCTGATCTTGTTCACCTCTAATATCGGTGCACAGACAATAGTAGAGAAGTTCAATAGTGGTGTGATTCCTGAGAACAACGAACTAATGGACATTATGCAGGGTTACTTCCGTCCTGAGTTCCTTGCCCGTCTGACGGAGATTGTACCGTTCTCGCCGATTACCGACAAGACCGTGACCAAGATATTCGACATCCACCTGAAGGGCTTGCTGAAACTGCTTGAGGAGCAGAATATCACGCTAGAATTGGCTCCCGAGGCCCATGAGACGATAGCCCTGCGTGGCTATAACCAGCAGTATGGTGCGCGTCCTGTGCTGGGCATTATCCGTAAGGAACTGCGCCATCCTATCTCAAAGTTGATGATAGCTGGAAAAGTGAAATCTGGCGACCACATCATCGTGACGCTTGACGAGGATGGCAATGCAAAATTCGATATTAAGAGTTAAATAATGATAAGTATTCACTAAAAACCCATTACAATTATGGCAATGAAAGAGAATTTTATTTCCATGGCTCCCGATGAGGAGAGCAGTGCGAAAGTTAGTCTGATAGATCAGAACAAGACGTTGATGATCGATCAGTACACAACAGATGTAGAGGCTGGTGCCCCTGAGTTTGTGGAGGATATCCAGAACATTAATGATGCCTTCGAGCATTTTAAGCCGAAGGTAGGCGTAACCTTCACCGATGCTGAAGGCGGTGCGGTGGAAGAGACACTGAAGTTTGGTGAGATCCGCGACTTTGAGGCACAGGGTGGCAAAGGTCGTCTGGTTCAGAACAGCCCGTTCCTTTCCGGAACCAAGGAGCAGATCGACACGAACGTGAAGATCCGTAAGAGTATTGAACAGAACCGTAAGCTGCGTGACATCCTGAAGGAGGCTGGCAGCCGTGCTGAACTGAAGGAAATGCTGCAGTCGATGCTCGACGAGTTGAACGGTGCAGAATAAGATGTCGTTAAATCGTAAATATGTAATTTGAAAATATTATGGCAGATGTAGAAATGCAGAAAGCCCAGGCCGCCGGTCAGGCCGGTGCCGAGCTTCAAGAGAAAGAAGGTAAGAAAGACGTATCTCAGTTGCTGAAATCATTCGGTGGCTTTAACGCTATCCGTGGTTTTATGCCAGACGCAGATAATATGAATCCCGCCCGCAAGGCTGCCAAGGATGTCTTCCTGAAGGACAAACGCTTCAAGGACAAGCGTGAGGGTCTGAAGAAGGAGATTACCCGTTGGCTTGAACTGCTCAATGATGATAGTATCGAGAGTGCTACTGGTTATGCAGATGCATGTAAGCAGGCCGAGGAGAAATTTACCGGCGTGCTGAAGCAGGGTATCACCGACGCTCTCTATGCCACTCAGAACTTAGAGCGTTCGTATCGTGAACTAGATTCATTCTTTAAGACTTGTGGTACAGACAAGGTTAAAAACCTTCGTGTCATCAATGTACTAAAGGAAGACATTGCTGATGCCGATTCAGGTTTCGCCGGAGAGGTGGAGAACATCCTGCGCAATGGCTTCGACCGTCTGAGCCTAAAGGATGCCTACAGCCTCGTATGTGTTCCTGGTGCCGTTTTTACAGACAAGGTAGACCTGCTGCAGTGGGCCAAGATGGCCTTCAAGTACAAGGTGATGCTGATTACCGACCATGCCGACGAGTACTCGTTTGATGACCTGCAGGCCAACACTGAGGGTTATCGTGACAGCGACCAGTGTCTGATGAACGTGGTAATGACAGCCAACTGGATTGTTGGCCGTGAGGCTGAGAAGATGTCTTCAGATGAGGAAGACCAGAAAGCCTTCTATATTGCCCCTGCTGCTGCCCTCTGTGGAAAACTCTATGACGAGACCGCCAATATGGCACAGGGTGCCGGTGGTAAGAAGTATGGTACTCTTGACGGCGTGAAGGGTGTGAAGAGCGACCTTCTGAAGTCGGAGATTGCTGCATTGATGGACAATCAGGTGATTCCTATGGTATACAGCGAGGGCCGTGTGATGGCTTTCAACAACACCACACTTTATAATGGTGACCTCGATGCCATGAAGGAATATCCTATCGTGCGTGTGTTCGACTGGGTGAAGAAGGTGCTGATGAACTTCGTACATGAGGTGGCCCTCGAGAACTGGGATCCGTACAACAGCCCGAAGAACCTGAAGTCCAAGATCCAGGAGTTCCTCAATATGTATAAGGGCTATGGTAACCTGTTCCAGAACTATGAGATTGGCGAGCCCCGTCAGGATCCTGTCACCAAGCAGATCACCTGCGACATCACGTTGACCCCGTTCTATGCAGCCAAGAACTTCGTGATCAAGGTGGCTGCCGATAAGAAGGACAAGGAAGCAGCTTTAGCAGGTGCATAAGTAAAAACCAATAGGTAAAAAGTAAACATAAGTATTAACAAATTAAAAATGAAACAATTATGGCAAAGACACCAGTTTCAATGAAAATTGACGGTTACAAGGATCGTGAAGTCCTCATGGTAACTTACGAGTTCGATCAGGCTACTGATGTGGAAGGACAGATGGCAGGTATCCCCCGTGGCGGTAAGATCCAGGTCCGAGTGAAGGCTCTGAACGACGGCACACCCGACTTGCTGGCATGGATGATAGAGCGCAACCTGCCTAAGAACGGCGAGATCGACTTCCTCGAGACAAAGACAGGCAAGGCCATGAAGTCCATTAAGTTCACAAATGGCTACTGCGTGAACTTTGAGGAGAAGTGGGAGGACAAGATGGGGCACTTCGAGGAGATTACCATCACCTGCAAGGAAATCGAAATCGGAAGCGTGAAGTTCGAGAACGAGTGGGCATAAAAAAGCTCAAAGTTTAAAGTTTAAAAATAAGAAAGGAAACATATTATGGCAGAAAATGTAACACCAGTAACCCTTGAGGTGAAAGATTTCGAAGCACGTGAGGTAATGATGATTGACTACAAGTTTGACCAGGCTACAGATCGTGAAGGTCAGATTGCAGGTATCCCGCGTGGCGGCAGGCTCACTATCCGTGTAAAGGCAATGAACGACGGCAACAGCCAGATGCTTCAGTGGATGCTCGCTCCGAATGATCCACGTGATTTTAAAGTCACATTCTTCAACACCGTCGACGGCTCCACCATGAAGG
>JAEEGJ010006081.1_pt1 | contig 36790 bp, 30 predicted proteins | sample 8958761 | NCBI WGS metagenome assembly JAEEGJ01 (sample SAMN16246546, study PRJNA631951) | gut metagenome | biome: gut microbiome; feature: rumen; material: RS-attached | host: Bos | place: Iran: Karaj | collected 2018-10
GGCGAAAAACGCCGTCGACAAGATGGAGAACAGCATCCAGAACATCATCCTGGAGGAGATGGAGTCCCTGGACGGGATCCTGATCGCCACGACCAACCTGACCCAGAATCTCGACCCGGCCTTCGAGCGCCGCTTCCTCTACAAGATCCGTTTCGAGCGGCCCGACGCGTCTGTCCGGGAGAAGATTTGGCATACGATGCTCCCCTCCCTCACCCCGGCCGAGTGCGCCGACCTCGCATCGGCTTACGACCTCAGTGGTGGCCAGATGGAGAACGTCTCCAGGAAGTTCGCCATCAACGCCATCCTGTATGGCAATGGGAAGGACCGCATGGAAGTCCTCCGCTCCTACTGCGGAGCCGAAAAGCTAGACAATAAGACGCAGAGTAAGAGGATCGGTTTTTAAAAAACAGATAACGACATGTCTATCAGATTCTGAGTCAAGCCAGGAGGAATGACGGACTTTGGGTAGGATTGACAGAACAGTTCGGCAAGATTATAAGGATTTCACTACCAGGCATATAGTTCATCCTCAAAAACGCCCCGATTTGCGGAGGAACCGGGCGAAATGAACGTTTCATCCACAGACAAGGCCCATTTTGAGGACGACTTCCACCATAGCCCCTTCGATAGGGGCATAAACTCAAAAAACCAGCGAGAAATCGCTGGTTTTCTGGAGGTGCCAAGCGGAAGTTTTTTCTTTAAGACGTTTAATTGCGCTTTATAAGAATTATTCGTATCTATTTAATATACAACTTATTACTTAATATTATAGAAAAGTGCTATTAAACCAAGAAAACTAAGTTTAGTATCAATTTAGTATCAACTTTCAGATATTATATCTATCTTTGTACGAGTTCTTTAACGAGAAAGTTGTACAAAGATGTCAGTCTCTTTCATACTCCGCACTAGAAAGACCGAAGGCCGTGCAAAATTAGTTGCCCGTATTCAGAGCCCTAAACATGGGGTTAACATACTGGCAACCACTAACATAGAAGTTGATATAGCCAAGTATACTGCTTCCCCGAAAGGGAAGCTCCATACGATTTATATGAATTCATCTGAGGGAGTTCGAATCAAGCAGCTCACCTCACAAATAACCGCTGCCGTCAATAGCCAACTCCTCAAAGGAGTGAAGCTCTCGACAGAGCAGGCCAGGACGATTATCGACGAGATCGTTCTCAAAGAAGAGCGTGAAGCCGAACGCCGGCGTGAGGAAGAGAAGAAGCGAATGGAAGAAGCGGCAAAGAGAGTCACGCTCAACAAGTTCATCGATAAGTTTCAAGAAGAGGTTGCAAACGGTGCCCGCCAGACGGATAAAGGGACCAATTACTCCCCTGCCACAATCAAGTCTATCAAGCAGGCTTTGAACCAATTCAAATACTTCCAGAAGGAGACGAAAAAGGTTTATGATTTTGATGACATCGATATGTCCTTCTACTACAAGTTCACAGCCTATCTCAAGAAAAAGAACTACGCTGTGAACTCTATCGGGAAGTGTATCAAGGAGCTGAAAGCAATCATGTATGCTGCTGAAGTCGAAGGTTATCATGCGAATGGAGCATGGAAGGACAAGAAGTTCAAAGGAACCCGTATTGAAATCGATAGCATTTACCTGACTCAGGAAGAGCTGGATAAGATGATGGCGGTCGGCCTTTCCAAGTATGACGTCGGGCACGAGCAGGCCCGTGACATCTTCATGGTGGGTGTCTGGACGGCCCAGCGCGTGTCAGACTACAACAACATCAAGAAGGAGGATTTCAGCACCCTGACAAAAAATGTGATGCGTGAGGAAGACGATCCCGAGCATCCCGGCGAGAAAAGGGCATGGATTGAGAAGCAAGCAATCACCTACCTGAGCATTCGTCAAAAGAAAACCGGCGCCAAGGTTGCCATACCGTGCAACTCCCAGCTGAAGGCCATTTTGGAGAAATACGACTACCAATTGCCTCACCTTGAGGATCAGGTTATCAACCGTTACATCAAGGACGTAGCCAAAGAAGCCGGCATCACAGAATTAGTCGAGATCGAGACCACGAAAGGCGGAACACCCAAAAAAGAGAAGATTGAAAAGTACAAACTCATCCACACCCATACTGCCCGCAGGACCGGCGCCACGCTGATGTACCTTGCAGGTGTTGACGTATACGACATCATGAAGGTTACAGGCCATTCGTCCCCGACTATGCTTAAGAAATACATTAAGGCGGACAGTTTGGAAATAGTTGAAAAACTGACTGATAAATATGACTACTTTAAGTAAAGGATAATATATTCCTCATAGAGAAGGCCTTCAGGGCCCTCTAATAGCAAGGCGCCCCATGAAGGCGTCTTGTTTTGTTCATAGCTGCAACCAATCCATGACCACATATGAACTATCACCAGCGCCTTTATCGAACGCGTGCACTCATGGACGAGGTGATGACAGCTATGAATAACCTCGCCGGTACGGGCGGTCGTGCACTCAGTGCAAAGGACTACCGTACCATTGTGCTGCGCAGAGGAGAGTTCCAGAAACGACTCCGTGACTGTTTCTACAGCATCATTGACTATTGGCCAGACATCCTGTCCAACGATGCCCGGCGATTCGAGGTCTCAGCCTTCCTTTCAAGATATCGCTCGTTCCGCCTCGCGTCCCGGACCGCTGCTGATGAGATGGCTCCTCAAGATCCGCTAGTTGAGATACTCCATCGCTACCTCTGTTACCTAGATGAACTTGACAATGATATGTCGTTCATCCTCAAAGAGTTCTCTTGCGTGGCCCCTAATTCTTCCAGGCACCGTTTGTCAGGTATAGCCCGCGACCTGCGTTTCTATGTCCAAGAAGCGGACGACGAGTTCTATGAACGTCTGATTATTGACCGTCTCACACCGTCCCGCCCGCTGAAATGGCAAGGATCCAAGGTTGCTGCCACTCTTTTCGCACTCCATTTCCAGCTTACCGATTCTGAGATGAACCGCACTTTTGTATTCTTGAGCCACGGGAAAACCTATCATGGTCTCAAGATCTCGAGTAATGTGGCGACGAAGGGCGACGACAAGCATGGTATTTCCGCAATCCTCAAGAAATATCCTTTCCCGGATTAGAATCATCCGGATTTCTTCCGACAAAAAACTGCTTCCCCAATCTCTCATTACACCTGTGTAAGAAGCCCTTTCCAACCTAAAATACTGCTTTTACTGCTTTTTGTAACATTTTAACAATCAATAATTTGGTTATAGATTCGTTCCGCAAGATAAACAAAATGCTTATGGAACTCGAACCCGCTATCACCAAATTACTGGGTGACATCATCCGGCCAATCGTCACGACGGCCGTCGAGGATGTCATCAAAAGGATGCCTGCCTCGGCACCTGACGAGTTGATCACTGTCAAGGAAGCCTGCCAGATTCTTCGATGCAGTGAACCTACATTCTATTCTCATGTCAACAACGGTAACATCAAACTTGTGAAGAACGGACGCAGCAGCCTTGTTCACAAAGGTAAACTGCTGGAAGATCTGTCTGCCGGTCGACTCCGTCTCAGAAAGGATAAACATCGCAAGTGATTGCGCGCTAATATTTTTATTTACAATTGATTATGGGATATAATTAAAGTATTATGGAAACTACGATTACCTTTAAGAACTTCCATAGTATTTGGGATTCAATACTTATCAAAGCTACCGACAAGTTCAGCACTCCTCCCGTTGTCCTCAGGATCAACGGCTCAACTTTCGGCACACTGGGGAACTTCAGTGCATCAACGGGGAAAGGAAAGTCGAAGAAGACCTTCAACGTATGCGCCATTGTAGCTGCCGCACTGACCGGCCAGGTTGTGTTGAATTACTCCCCCTCCTTCCCTGAGAACAAGCGCAAGGTCTTGTACTTTGACACCGAGCAGAGCTCTTACCACTGCCATGAGGTTCTGAAACGGATTAACCGGCTTGCCGGCTTTCCCCCGGAGCAGAACTGCGAACTTATCGAGTTCGTCATGCTGAGAGAATACTCTCCCCTGAACCGCCGGCAGATTATCGAACTCGCTCTTGATGAACGCCCCAACGTGGGCCTCGTAGTCATCGATGGGTTGAGAGATCTCCTATATGATATCAATTCTTCAACTGAGGCCGCGGAAGTGATTGGTTTACTGATGAGATGGACAAGCCAATACAATCTTCATATCCATACCGTCCTGCACCTGAACAAAGGTGACGACAACGTTCGCGGCCATATCGGTACTGAACTGAATCACAAAGCAGAAACGATCCTGCAGATATGCCGGAATGCAGATGACAGCAGTATAAGTGAAGTACACCCTGCAATGGTCCGCGACCGTGAGTTCTCTCCTTTTGCTTTCCGGATCAATGATAAAGGACTGCCGGAGACAGTGGAGGGTTTGGATCTCAGACCCAAGGCAAAAAAGACGTCGTTTGATTATGAATCCCTCCCAGAGGATCTGCACAGGCAGGCACTTGACATCGCATTTGGCGTTGACGAAACTACTCCGACCACGGACCCGATAACGTATACGATCCTGTTGGGAAGACTGGCCATCGGTTATAAGACTATCGGATATGACCGTGCCCGGAATGTCCATGTCAACCTTCTGAAGTTTCTTCAGAGCAAGGGAATCGTATCGAAAGAAGGGAAAGGATACGTGTACGACAGAGGTTTTCATTATGTCCCAATGGTTGAAAGATAAGGCAGTTTAGTTTGGTTTGGTGCGCATATAGGAATCAAACCGCCAAACCATTTGCTCGGACTGGCACTTTTCATCAACAAGCCATTGTTTGATACCATCATTTAACTACCTGTATACAATGAATTTAGAAGAATTGAGGGCTATCTCGATTACGGCCTTGCTTGCCCATCTGGGTCACCATCCGACTCTCAAGTCTAAGGGCGGAAGTCAATGGTTCTACCACTCCCCTCTCAGGAAAGACGACGATCCGTCATTCTGCGTCTCTAAGGACAAGAATCTTTGGTACGACTTCGGCCTTGGGAAAGGCGGGAACGTAATCGACCTTGCAATGCTGCTGAACGCCGGATGCTCCTTCAGCGTAGTTGCCAACTGGCTGGAGTCTCAGAGCCTTGGATTCGGGCAGATTGCGCCGATTCATGATACTACCTCAGATGAATCCGGGGCTCCCGATAAAGATCCTGTCATAGAGAACGTGAAAGTCGGAATCTTGGAAAACAGAATCCTGTTCGGCTACCTTCAGTACCGCGGAATCCCGGAAGACATCGGCCGCAGATACTGCAAGGAGGTACACTATACCGTCCGCGAACACAAGTATTTCGCATTGTGTTTTCAGAACATCCTTGGAGGGATGGAAATCAGGAACCGTTTCTTTAAGGGCGGATACGGCACCAAGGCGCCCAGTGTCATCCATCTCAGCAAAGAGAAGCGGACGAAGACCTGCTGCCTCTTTGAGGGTTTCATGGATTTCCTTTCTTACAAGGTGTTGAGGGCACAACACGATATGAAGGTAATACATCCGGTTCCCTCAGATTGTATCGTCTTGAACTCAACCAGCCTGGTAAAGAAAGCTTTACCCTTCCTGCAGGTTTATGAGATGGTTTTCAGCTATCTTGACAACGATGTCGCAGGTAGGCAGGCTGCCGAAACAATCGAAGCCTCAATGCCCGGGAAGGTCAAGAGGATCTCGGATCTGTTCTCGGATTATAAAGACCTGAACGACTACCTGATGAGTATTCAAGGCAATAACTAAATGTACTCGGGCAATGAACGACCGAACTCTTTCTTCAGTTTTGCGTCAAGTTCGTAATCGGGCAGGAATATATCCTCAAATCGTATCCAACCCATAAACAGAGCCTTGTCAATCAATAGATTACGATAGGAACTTCCCTTATAGTATCTTCTGCCCAATTCGATTTCTATCACAGTCGTACCATGTTCGAACTTGTGGGTTATTTCTTTGACGATTAAAGCGGATGAATCTACGACCGCCTTAGGAAAGTAGAAATCAAACTCGTCTCCCACCCTCGGGATGCATTTTAGACCAAGGTAAAACAGGAATCCGCTCTTTTCGCTGTTACAATAATAGTGTAATGAACACAGTTGCTCACCAGGATTGACAAACAGCTCTGGATGTTGCTGGTTTAGTTCAAAGATGTCGGTATAGATCTGCCTTAACCATTTATTGACTGTCGCTTGTTTTTCACCGAGTCGTGCGGAATAACTGGTGACAGTCATTTTCTTCAGTATCTCAGAATCCGTATCGTCATCGTGTACTGGTTCTGAGAGAAGGAAGTCGATGAGTTTTGTATATGGCTTCCCGTCTTCTCTGACGAGTTCCAGCCATTGGCGTTCGTCATCTAAGGCATAGATGATTTCCCTGATGGCGGGATTCTTATCTCCGTATATCATGAGCGATAGTTTTTCCTAAATATACGGTTTCTATTTCAATTAATGAGTAAACACTAACTGGTATGTTCTATCGAAATAACAATTCTTTATACAAGTGCACATAAAAAACACTAAATTTGTATGAATACGAGACAATGACATACTCTTGAGGCAATTAGACCAAGTTATGGCACTAGAACAAGGAATCTATTTTTTACTTATTATTTCTTTGTATCGTCAAGTATCACTTCGAGCTTGGTGCCGGGGAGGAGAGTTTTGAATGGCTCTAATAATCATTTTAATACAGTAAGAATTATGCCTAATGTTATTGACCAACAGACAATCGATATACTAAACAATGTTTATGAGTCATTAACAAAGCAATCTATCCTAGGTCATGGCGATGGATGGGTTCACCTTGCTGCATTTGGTGCAAAACTCTCAAAGAGTGGAATCAGTTTTAGAGATTACGGTTATCAGAAACTCAAAGAGTTCATTTTGAACGCTCATGCTTTTACGGTGTATTCTGACGAACATCAGACTCCACCGGTTGTATACATAAGAAAAGCTTCTAAGAAACTTAATCATCCCACAGGTAGGACTACGAGAGCAAAGATTCCCGCCTCTTCACAAATCGACAATCCCCAATTATTCGATGAGTTAAAGGATTTTTATAAAGAACTTATCGATGATGCTGAGATGAGTTGGCCTGAAGTCGTTGGCTTCTACGAAGTAGATAAGGAGGGACACTATCAGTTCTCGGATATTAGGGATACTCTTTTCAATGAGCACAAGTATCCTTTTAAGGAATCTCCAGATGAAGACCGTGAGATAATTGTCCGCCTGAACGGTCCTATCAATACATTACGGCTTAACACTTATTACAAGTTCAATTGGAAAGTCTCTAGAGCCGACAACAAACGCGGATACGTCCTTGACTTTGATGACACTAAAGAAGTACGGCGTATTGACCCCGAAGAACTTACCAGAAGTCTTCACGAGTTGTGGGATGACAGAAAGCATGGTTCAGCCATGAATACTGCCATGGAGACCATCAGCTCGGAGTTGATGGCTAGCAGCGACGGAACGTTCATTTATGAGCTGCTCCAAAATGCCAATGATTATCCCAAGAAAGAAAACGGGAAGAATGTTCCTGTAGAGGTCGAGTTTCATATGACAGACAAATACCTTGTTTGTCGTCATACTGGAACGACATTCTCGCCTAGAGATGTCGCAAGTATATGTAGTATAGGTAGTGGCAGCAAGACAAAGAATAAGAATGCTATCGGCTATAAAGGAATTGGATTCAAAACTGTTTTCCATGCACATGACTGGGTCTATGTAAAGACCGGGAATTACTCATTCCGCTTTGATAAAAAGCACGAGAGAGAAGGACGCCCTTTCCAGATTATGCCTGTTTGGACCACTTCTGAAGAACTGTCTGGAACTGATACTACAATTGCTGAACTCGTTAAAAATGGTGAGCGGGAGTTTGGCGTCCAGACCGTGATGAAGCCCCGCAAACCTGACTACCTCTATGGAATGGACAAGAGCACGGAGTCCGAAAAGAGTCATGAATATGTTCTACGGGACATGTTCAAAGATATCCGTGACATCATTTTCATTCCAAATATTAAGACTGTTAGAGTCTACTTCCCTGGTGAAGAGCCTACAATATGCTCTAAAGGCGAATCTCTTGATTGGGTCATTTCAGATCCGTTAATACATACTCTTGATCCAACACAACGAAAAGCTATCATTGACGAATGTGAGCAGCATCCTGAAAGAAGAATACCGCCCAAGTACAAGTCATTTGATGACACTTATGTTTCTTTTGCTGCAAAAAAGGACGGGAACAGTATTTTGGCGGTAAAGGATGCCACAGTGAACTGCTATCTGCCGACTAAGGCGGAGTTTGGCTTTCCTTTCTTGATGAATACGGATATGGTCCCCTCCGGGGATCGTAACCAACTCAAAACAGACGTTAAGTTTAATCAGTTATTCGCCCAAATAGCTGGTCAGAAATTCGTAACCTGGCTAAATCAACTTCTTATAAATGGATATGAGCCCGGATCCGTTTTCGACCTTATCCCTGATTTCAATGCCGCTAAAGAAGGGGTTGGCAAGCAGTATAGAGAATTCATTGAATGCTTTGAATCCGGCTTCAATGAAGCCATAAAAGTAATACCTATTATTCCTGTTGAAGGATCAAATGAACTTCAGTTACCATGTAATGTGTTACGTGATGTCACTGGTTTTTCTACGAAGGGTATTATTGGGCAAGATCAGTTCCGCAAATACACAAACCACGAATCATTATATCTTCCTTTGGCATCGCTAAGCGACAATGAGAGGTTAATTAGGATCTTGAGCGACTGTGCAGAGTGCGTCAAGTTTAGGGATCCCAATCTTGTTTCTTTATTTTCCAGCGACTGCTTCAAGCCTATTCTTCTCGATGAATCGACTAATGCTAGAGTATTAGAGTTTATTCTCGATTATACTTATAAGGCTAATTATAAATCTCTCTCTCTTTTCATTAACGAAGTTACAAAGACATTATCTACGTCCGAGGCACTTTATCTCGACATTGATGAGGAACGAAGGTTATTATGCGCATTTGAGAATCAATTATCATTCTTATCGTTAAAGACCCGAGAGACCCTCAAAAAGGACAGTTCGGAAACCAATGATTATATCGAAAAATTAAAATTCTTTAAGTGGGCGGAATTCAAAGCATATGCTTCCGTTATCAAGCCTTTATTTGAAACATCAACTTGCAAAGAGGCGAATGTTTCGCTGTTAAAGGATGAAAAGAGCAACCTGGACATGTTCCGTTTTATTGTGAAACATCAAATTAAAGCGGAAGTTATTAAGTCATTCCCTCTTTTATTATGTGATGGCCTGTGGGGTAAACTATCTGACACTTGTTTCTTCCACAGTAAAGATGCGGTTGATTCCAGATGCGAGCATTGGTTAGAGAAGGATTGGTATTCAGTTTTGTCTTCAAAATACATCCCTTCTGATCCAACCTCCGCGAAAACCGTAAAAGCATTCTTCAATCTTCTTGGCGTCCAGGAATATTCAAAGAAGGCTTTATACGATCGCGTAATAAAAGGTAATAACGACCATATTGAGAGAATCAATCTGAAGTGCAACGGAGATTTTGCGGCATTCTCTGAGATGGTTTCCTTCCTTTATCAGCTCAAAGATGAAAAGGATATTGGCTCCTTCAACCATTTTACTCTTCCTGTTACGGGCAAAGATGGAACTAAAACTCAGAAAACTGGCAGGGACAATAAGATATTCTGGTATGATCCGGATAAGAAAGAATCTTTCTCGAGTTTGTTAAACAAAGAATGGATTGCAGAGGGTTGGGCTTATGTTTTGGATTCTCGTTCTCAGTCTATCATTAAAACAAATAACCTTGATGATGTCCGCAAGTTCTTTGTCGACAAGTTTACAGTTAAGGAACCCACTACTAAGAATTTCTGCAAGCATGTTGTAGAAAAGAATCTTGCAGAGATACTGAAGTCCATTTCCCCTGATTATTCAGCTCAGGATGAATCACCAGAAGATATTGTAAAAAGGGAGTCAACCAAGAGAACAAATCTTGATTTCTTCAAGTTCGTATGCGAGAATTATGCACTGGTTTTTGCTGATGGTTATAATCCATTCCATGATTGTGGATATCCTTTCTTCCTATCTAATAACAAGACTAAAGAACAGCCAGGAAAGTATTACAAGTATTCACTACAGGCGGTTGAGGCTGCTTCTCAGGAATGGCTGCCCGAATCTTTGATTGGCGTTATTGACGAAGGATACGATATAATATCATCCCCCTTGTATATTGCTACTCTTCTTTACACGAATCTCAAAGTACAAGATTTCAGCTTCTCTTCTTTCTTGAAGGAGGATGTGAGTAGCAACAAAGCGGCAGTTGTCAAGGCAATGGGTAGCTTTGAAAAGAATGTTGCATTCCACTGCTTTTTCAAAGAGAAAAGGAGCTCTTTTTCTCTTGAAGATCTAGAGATACTTAAGAACTTTCCGGTTTATTTGATGGCCGACAATGGTCCGGTGATGTCACCTGTTTCAAATGGGCATCATATCATCAACCAAGAGGTCGAAAAACTTGTTGTCGCCGGATATGGTACAGCGAGTACAATGGATATGATTCCTTCTGAGTACTTCGGTGAAAAGAATGCTGATTCGGCATATTGGATTGATACTTTAGGAAATAAGGAGTTTTCCTTCAAGGAAATCGCTGATTGGATGACCACAAAGGTTTCCACCACCATTTTGCAGAAGACACAAACGCTTGAAGATAATGTTTCCTTTTGGCGACTTGTCAAGGCCATTCCAGGGGCTTCTAATAAGGATAATCAGAAGTCATTGAGGACTTTAAGGGTTTTCCCTATTCATAATAGATGTATTAAGGATAACGAAACAAGAATCACCTCGCTTGCTACATCCACACAAAGCTATGTCTCTGACTCCTACTTCTTTGGAGGTGGCGGGATTGAGTATATGCTCAAGGAATATGCGGATGGCTCATGTATTATACTTGGGGATTATCTTGAAGATAATGAAGAAGAGACCGTCCTTTCCTGGAGAAAGTTTTGGGAATCGGCAGGATTCTTATCAAGTAATGAAGAGTTGGTTATGAACACCATTATTCCGAACCTTGATAAAGAAGAGAATCAAAATGCAAAGGTTCCACTGCTTCTATTCCAAAACAAAGATATCATTGAGAAGCATCTATCGGACGCCTCGGACATGGAAAAGAGGGAGAGACTCATTCTTGATCTCAACAATCTTTTCATTCAGACTTATGGTGGGATGAGACTCATTTCAGATGCATTCTTCCTGCAAAAGAATGAATATGCGCCGTTTGATGAGCCTATGCCATATATGAAGTTACTTTCCCAAGTCATAGATTACAGCGATGAACAGTATACTTTCTTCATGAGTATCGGCAATCGTGCAGGGAGCAAGAAGATAGCAGACCAGTCCGGATGGCGCATCGAGAAGATCAAGCAGTTTTCCTTGCTACAAGATCAAACATTTTCTGATACTCAGGCAGAATTACCGTTAGACCTAAAGGCTATTCACTTCAAGTTCATTGAAGATCTGGCGAAATGGTGGACGCCCATGAACTCGCTTGATTATGGATCATACTTCCGCAAGATAAAATTATATGATAGACAAGAAAGATTGTGCTCGGCAAATACCTTAACGGAAGGTAAGGCTTATACTCCTTATTGTGACTTTGAGTCGTGCGGTATAAGAGAACCACTGAACTATATTTCGGATAAGTATTCAGGGTTTAAAGGGATACTCCCCTTGTTGAATGATATGGGAATACATCATACCTTCTGGAAGGAAGATATTCCCTTACTTATTAATAAGACATTTGCCACATACTTCTGGAATCAGTACGTGGCAGATTCAGACGCAAGAACAAGAATTGCTGAGTTTATTGATGAAGGAGAGTTCCGGGGCAAGAAATGTGTCCCGACTGTTGATGGCGTTAAAGCAGCAGAAGAGCTTTATAACACATTTGAAGGAAGCGGGAAAACGGATTTGTCTTCCTATGTCAATCGGCTTAAAGACGGAGACAAATACCGCCCCGAAGGTATCTTTGAATCATTCCAAGACAAATCGGACAACTCTATTTACCTCAACCCAATCTCTCTCCTTGATTTTGTTGATAAACTAAGTAAAGAGCACTGTTTCGAGTATCTACTGAATTCTAGTGTAAAGAATACAGATAAACGGCGTTTTGTCTTGAACCAGCTATACGTCTATTTCGGTCAGAATGCAATCGCTGAAGATGATATTACGACATATCGATCTTCTGAGAACGCGAACTGGCTGAATGGGCAAAAGGAAGCTGCACACGTTACTTCTTTATATGCTATTGGTCGACAACCGGAGGATCGATTCTATCTAAGACATTTCGGGAATAGTCCTCATATTATAAGTAATGACACCATTTCAGATGATGATAATGCATTTGAGACAATATGTGACAAAATCCTTCGCATCAAGGTTCTTCATGGTGGTAAAGACAATAGCGATTTCGTCACCCATCCATCACAGGACAACATAGATGAGACTGAAAGAATCAGAGAAATCCTGAATAGAAAGAGTCTGCTTCTGTCCACCATCATTGATGCTCCAGAAGGGACTGACTGGAAGAACGCCTATGATAATTATATCAATTGTATCCAAACGCTGCATTTCACAAAGTGTAGTAGTATTTCCATCGAATGCACAGAGAATAGAGAGATCTGCAAATCCAATGTGGATGCTTTCCATTTCGATGAGGGAACAAATACTTTCTTTTATCTGAAGGATTGGCAAGACAAGTTTGTCTTTGACTCAATGTGGAGGAATCTTGTTGAGGTACTTGGTATTCCCGGGGAGGACGAAATGACTATCAAGAGGATTCTTGACAAAGACCTGGCAAACAGCGAAGTTGATGCATTGATTAAAGAATACTGTCGGGATTTCTTCGATAATGAGGAGTTTATTAGTTTATTGTCTCAATCGTATCCTGATACATCTCAGAGATTGAATATTAAGCCGGCCTCAGCTGAAGAGGATGAAGATCCCAAGAAACTTGTGGGCTTTTCTACCAGCAGAGAAGCTGTTCCACAAAAGTCCGAATCAACAGAAGACGGGAGAGCTGGTGCCCCCACATCCAGCCACGACATCAAATCCTCTGGTGAAAAAATCGTTGAAGACACGCCAGATGAAGCAGAGCAGATGGACAGGGATCATGCGAAAGATTATAATAAGTCGCTGAATGTTGAAAAACAAGATTCCCATCCTGACGGTGGTTCTCCTTCTGAGAATCCGACCAAGACCGTGACCACAGTGGATGTTCGTCCCGCAGAAACAAAAGCTGCTGATAGACAGCGAGAAGAGGATGCTTCTCCATCCGCCACTGGAGCGCCAGCGAACGATGAAGATAGCGTCAAGCAACAGACAGTACGTGCTCGTGATCGGAAATACGTATCAAGACGTGAGCCCGAAGATGGCGAAGATTGGGCAGAGAGATATAAACCCAAGACTCAACCTGGGGATTCTTTTGACCCTACTGAATGGAAGAAGAGTGTTGAGCCGTCCGAACTCAAGGTTGCAGATCTCAGAGAAGATGAGTTGGAGGATATCCGGAGTATTATTGACAACAGCATGTCGGAAGAAAAGGTTGTTAGTGAACACTTCCTCGTAAGGTATCGTCTATATAACTTTTTATCTCGTGAAGGAATTGATGTTGGGGATAAGAAGGAATTCCTTTCAAAACGGATTGATGCAATCAGCTCAGATAAAGGCTATATCTACGCCCGGAGTGCAAGAGGTGGGCTTCTTTTCGTTTCTTCATTCTTGTGGGGGAAATTAAAAACACGGACAGGAAGACTCTGTATGTTCTACGGTAACGAAGCTGATGATTTTGTTTTGGTTGAAACTATAGAAAAGCTTGTTGAATTCGTTGGCAATGACAACATTATCGTCCAAGTTAAGGGTGTGAATAAGCTTCAGACTATGGAGTCTGTTTTTAACGGACAGCTTATCGAAAAAGCGCATATCCTTATACGTGTTAGGAGCAACAAGCGTTATAACAGTCTCTTTACATATGACAATGATTCAGATAATATGGGGTTTTAGTTTTGTGCCATGGATAAGAAACTCGTAAATTACCAAAGATTCTTTGAGGATCAAATTAGGGAACATGATAATGAGTATAAGGATGTTGCCTTGTCTCCCATCGGTCAGTCGATGCAAGATAATAAGTGTTTCTTCGGAACCATTGTCGGGACTGATAATGAATCCGGATCGATTATTCTCAAAGTCCGCAAGGGGCATGCTCCACGTCTTAAAATCCTTATGGATATGTGTGTCCTGCGTGGACCATCCTTCGATGAATTGGGTCAGAATATCGGATCCTGGAGGATCTCTCTTCAGGAATTTGTCAACAATAAAAGATATCACACCCCTTTCGTTGATCTCAAACCTCTTCGGTATATTAAGAAAAATGACCCTGCATTCGACTTCCTAAAATGCGATGGCTGTACTATTGACCTCTATTCTAACATAGAATCCGCACTTAAGAAAGGGGTATCACCCTGGTTTATCCTCGTAGACAAATTGCCCCCAACACAATATCTTCGTAACCTGATTGGTTATATAGACAGATGTCATGAGGATCCCGATCTTCTTCTTGAGCCAAAGATTACATACCCCCAATGGACGCCGGAAGAGTTGACAAACAAAGACGACATCCCAGGCCGCCTTATTGAGTCACTTGAGAAAGATGGAGTTTGTATTGTCCAAGGTCCTCCCGGCACTGGCAAGAGCTATTCAATCGCAGAAGTTGCTAATAGGTATCTTGACAAGGGCAAGATTGTCTGTGCTACTTCGATGAGTAATAAAGGCCTTACTGAGTTGATAGAAAAAAAGCCATTAACTAATGCTAGAACAGAAGGACGAGTTTACAAGACGCTTTTAACGGCTGAAGAAACCAAAAGGATTCCTGGCACAAAGATGGCCAATCGAGAGTTGGTCGTCGGAAATGGAGAATTGTTATGTGCGACGTACTATAAGCTGTCCTCCAAGATAAATAGCATTGTACTCAATTCTGAAGACACTCCAATCTATGACCTTGTGATTATAGAAGAGGCCTCACAAGCATATCTTACAGCCATTGCTGCTTTCCGGAAACTTGGTGTACACTGCCTTATTGTCGGCGATCCTATGCAGCTGCCCCCGATTGTTTTGGAGGAAGACAAGAATGACTACAAGTCCTGGAATGTGCCTGTTCAAGCAAATGGCTTGATGACGTTTGCTTTAGGCAGCAACGTTAAATGCTTCCGAATTACTACTTCATATCGTCTTGTTCCTGCGAGTACTTCTCTCACAAAGGTCTTTTATAACGGCTCTTTGAGTTCTGTCCTGGATAAGCCTCTTTCTTTTAGCCAGGTTAGCCATAACCTATATTTCCCAGTAGCTGGAGGTACTATTATTCAATATCTCAAAGGAGCTAAAGATATCATTTGTTCCGATGCGGCTCTTTCTGTTATGCATACTGTCGTGGCGGACATCATTCAGAACTATCCTGATAGGAAGATCGCTATAATCTCGCCATTTATCAAGACCGTTGAGAAGTTACAGCGAGAGTTTTATTATGATCATCAGGAAGCCGATATTACTGTCGATACCGTTGATCGAGTCCAGGGGATGACAGTATCTTATACGATAGTGTATTACCCTAACAGGAAGATAGATTTCGAACTTAATGAGAATAGGTTCAACGTTGCGACAAGCCGTTCTGAAAGTACGACGCTTATACTAGCCGATATGCCTCTTATTGGCTATCCGACAACTGCAGCAACCGTCCATGAATATCTATCCCAATGCCCTTATATTGAAGACGGCAGAATGGTTTTCCCCGCTGAAATAACAAAACAAAGCGGACAAACTCAAGGAGGGATTCAACCTCTAGGTAAGATTGACCTGTCTAGTACGAAGAAACCGAATAAAGAGATACGAAGTGATCGAGTCAACTATTATGTGGTCGACACCAACGCTTTTGTCAACTGCCCGACTATAATTGAAAAAATTGATCCCAGGTATACAGTTCTTCTATCAGCGAAAGTTGTCGATGAATTAGATAACCTTAAAGTCAAAACATCCGGAGATACCTTGAGTAATATTCAAGCCGCCCTCAGATCCATAAACCATTTGATGGACAAGCGGAAAATCCGGATGGAAGAAGCGGATCCATCATTGCTCCCTCAAGAAATGAACCGAAAGAATGCTGATAATCTCATCCTGTCTGTCGCCTTAAAATATCTTGGGGATAATCCTATCTTAATTACTTCTGACAATGGGCTTCAGGTAAAAGCAAAAGGACTAGGAGTTACAACAATCTCACTTTCAGAGTTTTTAAAGAATACTTCCAGTCGTGGCTAGTCAAACGGTAATAGTCAAAAAACTATATTGAATCAGAGATTAGGGGCTACCGTCCTCGTATCGCAAGGCGAACCGGAAAGACAAAAGACTTCTTTTCGGTGTTTATCCGTGCATCACATCTATTAATTGAAGCGGCAAGTCTTTGTTCTCCCGAATGATCCTTATTGTCAAGAATCCAGAAATAAAACGACTGAGTGGTGAGTCTATGTCCGTTAAAATTGAACTCAATATAGTTCCCATTAGGGCCAATGCATTTAACGACCCTCTGCCTAGGGTCATCATCCCATGAACACTCCCAGGAACAATTGTCCCTTAACTCGTTCCATTGTTCCTCAGTAGGTATGCTGAATTGGATAGCGTCATCGTAAGCGAGATATAGCACGGATTTCCCATCGATATCCTTTAGCGGACTTGCTGACCACAAAGTGCCACTATCTAAACCAAGATCAATGAACTCGATTGCGACACCCTCCTTAGCTTCGGAGTACCCGTTGTCATACCCATCTCGATAGGCTTGCGCTAGTGAATCGGCCAATAATTCTGCCGACTTCTTCGTTGCATATTTATCTGATTGAATAGCGATGTCTTCCATGTGTATCAAAGCAATTCGGGTTTAGTACGTCAACTGATCTTTAATCCTATCGGAGAGTTTCTTTAGGGCCGCGAGAACTTCATCAAAAGGAAGAGGGTCAAGCCATTTTTTAAAGTTCTTCAAACTACTAATCTTCTTCTTTATATCGTCTCTCATCTCAATCTCAGCTGGTGAAAGACTCTTTTTCGAATTCAAAGTCTCAAACTCTTTCTCTTGTTTTGAAATCTCGGAAGCAAGAGTCCCTGGGCTTCTGTGGCTCTCTTCATTACGCACAGAAATTGTGTTCAGCAGATCCTTGATATCATAGTAACTCCAATTAAATTCCCCCTTTAATCCATTAATCTTCGCATTGAGTGACAAGTATTTTACCTTGGAATCATATGACTTTAAAAGAGTTAGAAGATCATTCGGATCATCGCCGCATACGGTTGAATAATAATAGTTCACTAACATTTCCATTTGAAGATTAGCGTACCTCGCGAACTCTCCAAAATTAACAGAATGCTCCCGCGTCCCATAGCGGTAACGAAGCATCTCTCGGTAATCTGCATTTAGAGTATCTCGGATCTGGGAGTCTTCTATAAATGAGTAATCTGGATTAACGACATCATCAATGCCGTAATCCAGAGACAGATACTTTTCGATCTTGTCCAGCTTTTGGTTTTTGACTTCTGCAGAGGACTCTCCGTTTACTATTTTTCTAACCCCCTTAGCGAATTCCGGCACCCTCTTGTAAACATCCTCGACGAAGCTAAGAAGCTGCGTTATGTGTTCTTCTGTGAACTCCATTGTTCCAATATTTTCATGTCGAAACCACTCTCGACAAACTCTTTGATCAAATGAGTGGCATCGTGGTTTTCATCATCGAAATCGGGAAGATCGGGACCAAAGAAGAGCAAATCCTCGGACTCTCTCTTAACCGTAGACGCATAAACGTTTCTCGGTCTTGACTTCATTATTAGCCAGTACGGGAACTCGAAACGCTTGCAATAAGCGATGTACAGTTTCTTCTTGAGCTCAGCCAAAGCCTTTTCATCTTTGATGGCCGGGGCAATCAACTTCTTGCAGGAGTCACTCACGGAGATAATGACATCCTCGTCTCCGCTCTTGAATGATGCTCCATAAGAGACCACGGGAGCATCGTCCTTCTTTCCAGGGAATTCCTTGGTAAAGAAACTGATCTCCGTCGAGAACTGTTTCTCAAATGCAGGCAACGTGTATGCTGCGACATAGTTGATGTCGCTCTTTTTCTCCGGTTTCTTTGAACAAAGACTGTCAAATCGATCCTGGAGCTTCTGCCAAACAGGGCTCTCCTCCCCTTTCACCATCTTCAGGTACATCAGTTTACCTTGGAGCACCCGCTCCATAGATGGAGGCGAGAAACGATTCGCTTTAGGGATATAATGCTGCAGGAACCGGGCAAAAGCAGAATCATAACCATACCTTTCCCAGACAAAAAGCAGGCTCCCTATACTCCGGACATACTCCCGCGTAACATTGACGCGGTCACTTACGACCAGTCCAGTCACTTCCTGACGAGATCCCTTCTTCTGAAGACGGGTCTTCTTCTCATTGATGGAGAAATTCTGCTCCGCAACGATTCTTCGCAGCTCTGCCATGAACTCCCCTCCCTCCTGGTAGACATTGTGCATGCTACTGAATGTGATATCATCAGCATAACGGGTGTAGTTCAGACCGAACCGGGCGGCAAGATGCTTCAATTGCCTGTCAAGGTTCCGGGCAACGATGTTTGTAAGGATGGGAGATGTCGGCGCGCCCTGCGGCAGCACGTTCCGTTTTTCAGTCTTTGCGCCATCAGGAAGGTCCTCTGTGGTCAAGACAGGTTTCCCTTCGTAGAATTCGATCTCCGTGCAGCACAGACCGGCCACCGCATTGGCAACGTCCTTATTAAAGCCGACAGCCTTAGACTGAAGCGCACCCCATACGCGCGCTTGAGGGATGCTCGGGAAGAAGTCTTTCAGATCAATGTTCAGTACATAGTTCATCCCGATATGCTTCGCTGCATTATCCACGACACTTCTGCCCGGTACAAATCCCATGGCAGCGCTGGTCGGTTCATAGAGAGCCTGCAGAAGCACATTCGTATAGTTCTGGAAAGACTTGAGCATCTTCACCGGTGCGGAGATCTCGCGGACACCCCCGGATTTCTTAGGGATGGTAAACACCTTATAATGGCGGGCGTTCCTTTCCGGATGGCAGAAATAATTGAGCTGCGCCATCGTGAAGGGATGGGCCTTGTCACCAAGGTCATCTTCCTTCAACGCATTAAGCAGAGACAGCAGGGAATACCTGTTGGTCATTAATGATGCGGCTTTCCTTATTTCCTCTCTTTCCATTGTGACTAGGGGATAAATGAAAAGGCGCCTGACATACTGGAGATCGTTTTCTTTGTGTACGGCCCTATAGGGCTGTTCACATATCTGTCGGATATGTGTAACTGTAAAAAGCAATATTGAGTATCACTCAATATTATGCCCGACAAATCCGGTATCTGTAAGATCCGGAGCTTGTCGCCGAGTAACGCACAAACATTGCCTCATCCCGACGAGCGGGACATCCGTCAAATATGACGGACAAAGCTCAAAAGTCTCCTCCAGTATGTCAAAGAGCGCCTGTCATTTCTGACAAAGTTAGTATTTTTTGTGAGAGTTTTTCTCTCTCTTGTTTCCAATGCAAAGGTACGACTGTAAATCGAAATCTATTTTCGCAATGGAATAAATTAGTCAATGTTCCAATATGCCTCAGGATCCCCATCAAAGGCGTCGTCAATCACATCATCACTATATCCCATGACATCCTGTGCGTAGGAACCGGCATATTCCCCATAGTGGCTTCCGTATCCATCATCATAATCGGGTTCATGCCACCCGCTTGAATACCGATGAACCCTCGTCCCTGGTGCATGATCCAGCAGCTCGTGACTCCCAAAGAGGAACCAGTGAGATTCACCATCTTTGATGATCTTCGTACTTGTTCTGTCCTTCCCAAGAAAAAACCAGACCGCGTCATACTTAACAGGAAGCACCTCGTTCCCCTCCATGTCAATAATCCCCCATTTTGCGTTCTCAACAATGCCGGTTTGCAGGTCAATTTGAACAGAGCCTCCGATGGACTTCACCCTCGCGAGTCCGTGGTCATAGCCGCTGATCCAACCATATTTACCAAAGGGCACGATAACGTTTCCATTGTTGTCCGTGACACCATACTGAAACCTGTCGTTCTCGACCACGTTCACACTTCCGTAATTGCTAGACTTTCTCATGATTGCTCTTTTTTTTCTGTTGCAAAGGTAGAACTCATCAACGAACTGTATTTTCGTTATGGTTTCTTTGGTAGGACCTACTCGTTTTCAGTTTTAACCTCCAAGTATTGGATCTCCAGAACGCCAACACGTACAATCACAGGCTAATCTAGTTGATCATAGTTCTTAAGCGTGTACTGGAGGAGGCCCTTCATCGTTGCCCGAACCTCGACGGGGTCCACGATGATGACAGTGTCGCGGTATGATGCGAAGAGCGCATACAATTCCACGTTGGGACGGCAGTTGATGACAAAGAACTTGCAGTCCTTCAGGCTGGGGTATCGAGCCTTGTACTCCTTCTCGGCCTCGGGGTTGAGCTCGTCCTGCGAGGGATGAAGGTATTTCGTGAGGACATATCCTACTGCCTCCGGCTTCACCGCGAAGTAAATATCCTCCTGCTTGACGTTTTTGTAAGTCACTCCGATGATCTCGTCGAACCGGGCGTCGATATCGACGGGAGTATCGATAAAGGGTAGCTCATCGACATACTCGACCTTCCCGTCCATGCGGTCCAAGGCATAAGTGTAGATAGACTCGGGCTCGAAAGGATGCTCTTCGTTCCCAATGGGATTGCATAGGAGGAACCAGCGGTTGTTGTATTGACGAAGCTGGTATGGATAGACAGTCACCTGGGAGTAGGGCTGTCCGACATTCTGGAAGCGGCGGTAGCCGAACCGGATTACCTTCCGCCTGGAAATGGCGGAATACAGGTATCCCAGGAGATTCTCAGGGATCTGCAGGATGTCGTTCCTGGCGAAGGAGATGACGGGGCGCTCCTTCTTTCCCCCGGGAATGTCCAGCCTCTTCTTGAGGTTTTCCAGCCACTTGAAGTTCTCGAGGCCCTCGAACTGACCAAGGCTGCCAAGGGCTTCACGGAGAATGTCTTCCTCGTCGGAGGTAAGCTCCTGGTAGAACAAGGGAGTGGACTGATCCTCGTAACGGACAGTCCCCCGCCCGCCCTTCCCGCGGAGCATCTTCTTATCGAAGGGAGCCTCCTCCAGCGCCTTGATGTCCTTCTGGATCATCCGCGTCGTCACCTTGGGACATTCGCGGGCGACAGCCTTCTCGATATCCTTGGTGGTGTAATCCTTATGAGGGTCGGCCAGCATCCGGTCAATGATCCGGTATCGGGCCATGGCGTCTTTATTGACTGGCATAGTTCTGTGGTTATCTGATGCAAAGGTATGGATTAAAAACGAAACCTATGTTCGTTTTGTGAAAAAAGTACGTTTAATTATTCCTCTTCCTGAGGGACTAACCTTGGATGGATGAACATGTTATTCAAGAGCATCCCGAGTGTATTAAAGCTGCTATTCCCGGCAATCGAGCCCATCCTATGGACAATCTCGCAGAAGATCAAATTCTCAATGAGGCATGCCGCATTCTTGTCTTCCGACAGGAGGCAATGCCGGACCATGGTGTCCAGGCAGATGCAGCGGACCTTGTCATAATAGTTGTTGGCGATGACACTGAACGAGGAGAGGCCATGGTCCATCTGTACGTTTGCGCGCCACGAGATCCACGCCTCGAGCAGATACTTCGTATAAATGCGGGATTCCAGGATCTCGCCTAGCAAGGCTACGCCGTCGTACGCATTGAACTTCACATATTCGAGGGCAAGGATGGTCCGTCGGTCGATGTCCCTTTCCCCTTCGATCGCATGCTTCAGGTTCTCCAGTTGTTCGTCGGAAGGCTTGGCTCCCTTGTAGTCGAACATGTTCAGCATGACCAGGGTGTCTATCTCCGGGACAACGGCCTTCTTGTCATACCAGTCCCAGAACTGATCCGCGAAACGGTCGGTTTCTTCCTTGCTGACCAAATCCGGGAGTTCCGACAGCGCTTCCGTGTAGCTGCTGATCGCCCTGCTGAACGGAGAGTCTTCGCTGTCATCCCCGTCGAATCTGTCGTAGGCCTTCATGAGCCTTTCCGCCCTAGCCAGTGCTTCGGCATCAGGGAGGACCGCCTTTATCACCGAAGCGGACACATTCGGACGGACGGAACGGATCCATTCCAGGGTATCCTTCTTGGTGATGGGACTCTCCTCCTCGTCTATCCCGGTGGACATGCGCTGGAACCACTCGTAGGAATGAATCACCCTGTTGAACAGGGCCACATAGTTGTAACGTAGCTGGATCGTCTGAACCAGATCGTCTTTCCGGATATCAGCATCCGGGACGTAGAACGCATCCCTTTCCGGAGTGGCTTCCTTGAAGAAGTCGTCCGTGTAATCCGGGAATGCCGATTCAATCCCTTCCTGACTGGCCGGCCCGGCATTGCAGAGCCGGACAGGTTCCAGGGAAGCGTTTTCATCCTTGAAGAAAGACAAGGTTGCAAGGTCTGCTTCGGTCACGACAACGGTCGGGTCCGGAGCCTGTATGGATTTCCTACACTCGCGGTGACCGCAGGAGAAGAAGGTAAGTGCCGTGAGGGCGCAAAGGAATGCGTATGACAATCTGGTCATGGGTACGATTCTGTTGTTTTCGGGTGCAAAAGTGGCGCTTTTCAGCGAAGTGTATCTTCGTCGGAGGGACTGATTGCAGAAACCGGGGCTCCGTCCGACAGGTCATAAATCAGTCCGTCATGATAATCCAGGCGGAAGCATCTGCGGCAGTCCAGACAGTAGACCCTGTTGTCGAAGTTGAAGGGCTTCGCAATCAGGGTATGACCGAATACCTGGACTACGCCCGGCAGCTGGTTCTCTTCATATCCCTGTTCCTGCACGTCTGCCCATACTATGCTTCCCCAAGGTTTGTCTCCCCAGCGGTAGCTGGAGACGGCCCTGAGCGCTTCCATGAAACTCGGATAGCCGTCGAGGTCGTTGAACAGATCCGCCGTCAGTTCCTCCGCCCCCAGTCCGGGAAAAGATTGCCGGATCCAACCCATTCCCACCCCCGCATGGGAGAACATGAAGCGCTTTCCTCCGGCGACGGTCTCGTATGCCATTTTGAAGAGGGGCTGGTTGACACTGAAGAGACGGGCATTCCGTTCAGCGTTTTTGAAATCGTAGCGGCTTCCCATCATCTCGGGATACAGGTAGTGAAGGTCATGGTTGCCCCAAAGGAGCGTTACCCTGTCCGGATTCCGCTTCTTGAATTCGATGATATCTAGCAGGCCGGCGAAGGCATCCTCCCTGGAGACCCCCTCGTCCGGATAAGGGTCGAGATAGTCTCCGAGGAAGATGAAATCGTCGTCCGGACGGGTGTGAACTGCATCGCGCCAGAACGGGCGTCCGTGGACATCGGGTATGATGGTCAGCGAACTCACTTCGTTTCGTCCTCCGGGATATAGAGGTTAATCCGCTTCGGGTAGCGGAACAGGACAAGGAGCGTCACCGGGCAGAGCCAGGCCGTGGGTATTTCAAAGAGCCTGCCCTCCAGGTCAACGACCGGGGTTACGCCGTTGGCGTCATGGCACTTGTAGGAAGCACCATACCCCTTCTGGAAGCGGTCCATCACAACGACCGGTTCCCTGCCCTCGATGCGGTTGTCGTCTAGGGTGACATCGACAACGGCCTTCTTGGGATGACCTTTCATCTGCGCCACGTAGGCACACAGGCGGTCAGCACCCGCGACCATCATGAGGTTGTGGTGGGCGAAGGGATATCCGGGGAAATCGATGTACCAGTCCCCGTCGGCTTCCTTGTTGAAAGTCAAGTGAAAGATCTTCATGAACAGTGGTGTTTTGTAGTGTTATGTTTGAGAAGTGTGTGCTATTATATACGCCCGCCAAGCGGAAAAGTTTCAATCGCCCTTACAAGGGCCTGCATAGTGGTTTTTCAATTACCTTCCTCATACCAAGGAACCGCTGTACGCATGGCCAGGGTGATGGCCTCGCCTACTGGGACGTAGTCTGCAAGGAGGTAGTGGCGGGAGCTCCTCGACGAGACCGTGAATCCTGCCCACTCCCCTGTCCGGAGAAACCGTTTTCTTGTTTTTGTATCCTTGCAATATGTGGCCCCGCCGATGCCGAACGCAGTCCCCGTGGGACTCAGGCCGAAGATAACGGGACCGGAGTCCATCAGCAGGATGGGCCCCTTCGTCCCTTTGACCAGCTCCCTGAAACCCGAGAACGGTCTCTTCTTAAAGAAAGCCTTCTTCAGGAGCCCGTACTGCTCCCTAGCGAACGCCTCGTCCACGAAGGTCAGGTAGTAGACGCTTAGGGCCGAGTAGGAACCGAGAACGGGCTGGTTTCCCACCCAGGTCTCCCCGTCGGGGACCAGGGACATGATGAGGCCGGTTTCCGGATCCATGTGATTCGCCTGCATGTTCGCCAGCCAGAGGTCCACGACGTTCCGGTACCTGCCTCCGTTCAGATGTGCGTAGTTCGCCAGCGCGACGATGGCCACGAGCATGTCCGGAACATAGATGTATGTCCCGGGGAAGGTCTGAAGGTTGAGGTCCGTCGAGCCCGTAATCCTTCTCGCCATCGTCTCACAGAGGGAGTCGAAAAGGTCGTCATACCTTCCGTCCCCGCCAATAGTCTTGTACCCGCTGATCATCCATGCCAGTAGGCTGAGGTAGGAGATATGACTTTTATTACTGTCAAGGCTTTCAAGAGGATCCTCCCCCCACTCCGAGGCGTCATACCGGCGCAGTTCGGGCGACATGGTGATCTTAATCAGGCTGTCAATCTTCTCCACAGCCTCTTCCCGGGTCTCCGGATAGAGCTTAGCAATGTTCACCAGTGCCGCCGAGAGCATGGATGTAGAGTAGATGGCCCACTCCCCCTGGAAATGGGGCCCGACAGCGGAGGGCATCGAACTGACCAGCGCCTCCGGCTCGACCACAACTTTCTCCAGGAGATAGCTGCGCCGGCGGAGGATGTCGGTCCGCTCCGACTCGAACGTACCGATATGCCTTGTCATGACAGCGACCCAAATCATTTTGGAGACGATTATCAGCAAAACGATTAGAAACAGGATTCCGAGAATCTTCATCTTCTTGTTGTGTTGGATTGTGTTATCAGGAAATGTGTGCATATAAATACGTCTGTCGTAATAAAAAGTTTCAACCGGCCTTCCAGGGCCTTACAGGCATGGTTTTAAGCGTCCCGTTGGAGCGCCTTCGGATTCCCATCCCCGTCTGCCGCCTCATCGTCTGTCCTCCCCTTCATTGATGAAATCATACACCTTCAGCGCCGCCTCCCCCAGCGTGCTCCAGACCAGTTTGAGCAGTCCGGTCCGCTCGGTTTGTTCAGTTGTTCCCGTCACGGGAACCTTGACCGTCCTCGTGGTTTCTTTTGTCTTCGGTTTTTCGGTCTTCTCCCCGAACTCGTCCGGAGAGAATAGCAGGCCGTCATCCCTGGGCTGGACCTTTTCGGTGACTTCCACTTCGACCATCTCCGGTTCTTTTTCGGGAGAGGGAGCCTCGGTCGCGCAGTCCAGGAGTGCGTCATCGTTCGCACAGAGAATCATCCCCGCCACGGTGGCCGCCGACGGGGAGAACACATCCTTCCCGACCGCCGAAGAAAACAGGCGTCTGGGACATCCGGTCCTGACCTTGTAACCCGACATATCCTTGAACAGGGAGACGAAGTTCATCAGTTCGGCGCCTCCTCCCGTGACGACGATACCACTACGCAGGGAGTTTGCAAAACCGCTCTCTTCTATGTAGTAGAGGACCGCTTCCACAATTTCCCGGCAGCGGCAGTCCACAATTTCCGAAATGTATTTGACGGGAATCTCCATGTAGGGATCCGTGAGGCGGATCTGAAGGACCTTCTCACTGAGTCCGCCGAGCTTGTCCGGCTGACATGCACCGAAGCGTACTTTTATCTTCTCCGCCAGGTCAGCCGGGATGGCACATTCGGTCTCGATGTCCCCCGTGACCGCCTCCCCGCCGAAAGGAATCGACGCATAGTGGCGAAGGATGCCTCCCTGGTAGATGGATACGGAGGTGACTCCCCCGCCGACGTCCACAAGCGCGACCCCTCCGTTCCGCTCCACGTCATTGAGCACGGCACGAGAAACCGCCTCGGGCAGGAAGTATTGCTTCGAGACAGCGATTTCCAGACCGTTGAAGATCTTGTCCAGGGCAGTTATACCCTGTCTCCTTCCGACGAAGACCTTGAACCTACCCTCCAGGGTCGAGCTCAAGGTCCCGACCACTTCCCTCTCCCGCAGCGTCATTCCCTCTTCGATCTCGAAGGATTGTGCTACGACACTGTAGATGCCCTGCTTCTGGGGATCCGGCAGCGGATAGGTATCCAGCGCGAGCGCCCTGAGGTCCCGAAGCTCCTCGCGGGAGATATACTCGTTCGGTTCAGAACGACTCATCTTCATCGACGCAGTAAGCTGAACTACGTCCTTGCGTGGCAGGCCGACGACCACCTGGGAGATGCGGACCATCAGGGCCACCTCGGCCTCCCGGACGAGATTCCCGACAACCGAAGAAGTCAGCTTGGGATTGAATACCAGGCTGGCGCGAATGCCCGCCGATTTCCTTTCTCCGTAATGTACCACTTCCACCTCGTCGCCCCGTATGCTGGCGACGCAGAGCCGCACGGTCGAACTCCCCAGGTCGACCGCAGCCACATATCTTTCGTCCATTTCACTCATAAGTCTATTTCATCAGGAAAGGATAACGATCTATACCGGAGAGAGCGAGGCAGGTGCCGCGTGCAACGGCCTTGAGGGGGTCTTCCGCAACGTGGAACGGGATGTTGACTTTGTCGCCGAACCGCTTCGCGATACCACGGAGAAGCGACCCGCCGCCGGCAAGCCAGACGCCGTTCTTGACGATGTTCGAATACAGTTCCGGAGGAGTCCTCTGGAGGACCTTCAGGATTTCGCTCTCAATCTTGACAACGGTCTTGTCGATGCACATCGCGATCTCCTTGTAGTCGATGGAGGCCTCAAGCGGAAGCCCTGTGAGGATGTTCCGACCAGTCACGGGAATGGGGTCCGGGACCTCGTCCGCAGGGAGCTCGGGCAAAACTGATCCCACCGCGAACTTGATCTCCTCGGCCGTCGTTCGTCCCACGTGGATGTTGTGCTGCTGTGCCATGTAGTCGATGATATCAGAAGTGATCTCGTTGCCCGCGATATGGATGCTCGCAGACTCGACGATGCCTCCAAGGGAGATGACCGCGATCTCAGTGGTGCCGCCGCCGATGTCCACTATCATGTTGCCGTTCGGGGCGGTGACATCCAAACCGATGCCCAGGGCGGAAGCCATCGGCTCATATATCATGAAAAGGTCGTGCGCACCTGCGTGCGAGGCCGAATCGCGAATGGACCGCATGTCCACTGGCGTACTCCCCCCGGGAATGCCGATGACGATCCGCATGGCGGGGCGGAACAGGCGGGAGAAGGCCCCCGTCTTCTGTCCCGTCGCCTTGCGGATGAATCCGGTGAGCATCATCTCCGCTGCGTCATAGTCGGCGATTACACCGTTCATGAGCGGCCGGATGGTCGTGATGCCCGGCGGTGTGTGTTCCTCCATCAGCTGCGCATGGTTGCCGATCGCCATCAGCTTTCCGCTCTTCGTGTCCGTCGCAATGATGCTGGGCTCGTCAAGGGCGACGTCTCCGTCCTTGAAGATAACGGTGTTGGCCGTGCCCAGGTCAATGGCCAACTCCTGTCTAAATAGAGCCATAGTCGTCTGTGTATCTTAAATGATCCGAATCTCTTGTTAAAAAGTGCTGCTCTTTTCGAATGCTTCGAAAGGGTTGTAGCTTCCTACGGTCTCGTTGACCCGTTCCCAGGCTGATTTCTCTTGCGGCTGTTTCCGGACGGGAGGCTTCTCCGCAGCGATTCTGCTGAGGGATTCGCTCTCCTCCGAGAATTTTACGAGGTCCCCGTTGAAGACCAGGTTGATGATTCCCATCTCACCGGAGCGGTTCTTTGCGATGACCAGCTCCGAGACGTCCACTGGACTCTCACTGAGTCCAAGCAGGGCCGGACGATGGATGAACAGTACCATGTCCGCATCCTGCTCGATAGACCCGGAGTCACGAAGATCGCTGAGGACCGGTCGTCCGTTCGAGGATCCTTGACGTATTTGTATGTTGCGGTTCAGCTGGGCCAGGGCGATGATTGGAATCTTGAGTTCCTTCGCCGTCTCCTTGAGCTGTCGGGAGATCTCACCAATCTCCTGCGCCCGGTACTGGGACTCGTGCCCGGACGCGTGCATCAGCTGGAGGTAATCCACAAAGGCAATCCGGATGTCGCGCTCTGCTTTCATGCGCTTTATCTTCGATGTGAACTCCGTGATGGTTAGTCCCGGAGTCTCGTCGATGTATAGCGGAGCCTTCGCCGCCCGGATGAGGGCGGCCTCCAGATGTGCCCAATCCTCGTCCTTCATTTTGACCTTTCCCTTTCGCATATTGGAGACGAGGCCCGTCTCCGTACCGATCAGCCGGTCAGCAAGTTCAACGTCGGTCATCTCCAGGGTGAAGAAGGCTGTCGGGATGCCGTGGTCAATGGCAGCGGCACGTGCCATATTCAGGGCGATGGCGGTCTTTCCGTGCCCGGGGCGCGCGCCTATGACGATAAGGTTTCCGGGCTGCCAGCCCATGGTAATGGCATCCAGGGATGGAAACCCTGACGGGATGCCGGTGAGCCCCGTGGACTCCTGGGAACGCTGGATGCGGTCAATCGCACGGTTGAGCGCATCCCCGAGATCCACGTATGCGTTCCGCATGTTCCCCTGCACGGCATCATACACCGCAGTCTGGGACTCGGCGATAAGTTTGTCTACGTCATAGGTCTCGTCAAACGCCTTCTTGAGAATGTTATATCCGGCCTCGATGAGGTCCCGCTGGATGGTCTTCTGCTGAAGGATCCGGATGTAATACTCCACGTTAGCCGCCGACCCGACGTTTGCCGTCAGGGTGGCAAGTTTCACCGGTCCCCCGACTTCTTCCAGGACTCCGTCCTCCCGGAGTCTCTCGGTGACCGTCGTCATGTCCACCGCTGACCGGCTGTGGAAGAGCTTCGCGATAGCCCGGAAGACCAGACGGAGCGCGGGATTGAAGAAACTCTTTTCAGAGAGCGTTTCAACAGCCATGTAGACGCATTCGCTCTCCACCATCATCGCCCCGATGACGGCCTCTTCAACCTCGGGGGCATGCGGTGGCTTATTCCCCATCTCGACCGATGCGAGAGCGACGGCATCGACCGGTTTTCTCTTGTTGTTATAATCTCTTGCCATGATTCATCATGTATTAGTTCAAGGCAAATATACCATGTTTTGACGCCGGAAAATGGCAATGTCAATAACTATCTGACAACTTTTCAACTAATTGATTACCAAGTGTTAATATGTTGATAACACATCATTGACGACCTGTTGAATTGTTGATATCTCATTCCTCGCTCAAGACATCACTTTGCTTCCTTGTTTGACCGGAGGAACAATGGGACGGGCTTCAAGTGCAGCTTTGCGCTTCTCGTCCAGCAGCTGGTCATATGTATCGTTCATCAAGTGCTGACCGTCATCCAGGATCCCCATGTACGCAGTCAGGTTAGCCCGGAAACTCTCAAAGTTCCGGTCGCGTGACGCGACGAAGTATCGCATGTGCTTCTCGTCGTCGGATATGGTGGCCTTCACCATCACCAGCTTGTCGGACATGCTGTGGGCAGCTGCCTTGAAAAGGTCCATCTCCAGTTCGCCCGCGTCGATGTCGAAGGGTTTGACCAGGAAAACGAGCGGAAGCCTGTTGGCGTCGACATAGTACGTCCTCCCCTGTACCCGGAATATGACCAGTTTGTCCTCGATCTCCGGGAAGAATCCTTCGAAACGGACAGCATCGGCAATCTTCTCCACAGTCAGCGGTTCTTGGACAGAGTCTCCCCCGTTCATGACGGGAATCCGCTTCACGAGTTCCCGGTTTGCTTCATTCAGTCCCTTCACCTCTTCCGAGAGCCTGCGCTTCTCCAGGTGGCGATCCCAAAGGAGGACGCCCAGGACTACTGCCGTAATGATGCTAATGATCGTTATCTCAATCATATTCTAGTGTTTTATAAGAAGTTAGTGGTAATTAACGTAAGTAGATATATGAGCGCCAGAATCGTACTTTTCGGTTCAACAATAAGACCAGAGCAGAAGATGCCTCTCCTCCTGCTCGATAATACGACCGATTTGTTTCATGTCCTTGCGGGACACAGTCACACAGCCTAAACAGCTTTTCCCGTTGAGCGGGATGTATCTATGCCAAGTGTTGTTGTCAACCCACCTCGAGCCGTGGATCATGATTCCCCGGGAATAGGCATGGCTATTCGACCGTTCGAGTCCTTTGAGGTAGTATCCGCTCTTGTTCCTTGCTCCGTGCCGGCGTGTCACCTCGAACTTGCCGAGGGAAGAACAGTGACTCCCCGGGACGTTGCTGAAAACGGGTTTCCTGGCAGTGCTTCCCTTCCCCGGTCCGTGCATAGCGTATCCTCTGTACACGACCTTCCGCTCATCGAAGGACCAGACGAACACCCTTGGGCTTCCGCTGGGGATGCCGTAGTCCACGAACACGCAGTAGTTCGTGCTCAGTCCGTTCCGCCTGGCGTATCTGAGTGCCTGTTCCGCGCGGTCCTCGATCCGCTCGCAGCGCTTTCTGGATTCGTACCACATCCAGCCGAACGTCAGGGACAGTCCCGCGAGGACCAGTGTCAGCGCGAGAATGAGGATGGATATGACGGTTTTCTTCTTCATGTGTATGGTTGTTAATCCGGATCACATGTGGAACCTATTACACCCAAAGTGGGAGTTCTCTATGATGCTGACGATGGTGGCGCTGTCCGTATTGAATACAGGCATGGGATTATTAGTTTTATTAGGGTTGAGAAAGTGTGGCTGACTCCCCCGGACAAACCGTCCGGCGAGGTGACTCTTGCGGGTGCTGTTTCCAGGGGGGTGTCGCATACAAATATAGCAGGGAATCGCGAACTGGATTTTCGTTTTTCTAGTTGCTGAAAAAAGTTATCAACAGGCATTTTAAAGCTGCGAAGGAAACCCTTTCCGCTGTCTGCGGGGAAGATCCGTATAATGTCCCTAATCATTGGTCCTGAAGTGTGCCAGAGCATGTTTTTGAAGCGGGAACCTCCCGTCTCCGGATGCAAAGTAATCGCCCTCCGACGAACTGATGTTTCGCTGGAGGGCGGAGAAGAAAATATGTTTCGTTTTGAGGGTTACTTCCTATAGAAAACCACCCAGTTTGTCGTATACTGTCCGGGGTTGGAGAAGATCTCTTTCACGCTTCCTTAAGATGTCCGGTACCAGGAGTAATTCCAGCCGTAGCCCATGTCGCAATAGAGAGCATTCCTGACCCCTAGTTTCCTGAGTCCTTCCATGAAGCTGCCGAAAGGAAGGCTGCGTGCACAGTCGACGATACAGAGCTTCCCGCCGATCTCGCAGAGGGCCCGGTACTGATTGGCCCTGTCGGGCTTGAAGCAGCCCTTGAACTGCTTCCCGTTATGGAAGAGCAGGCTCTGGCAGAATCCCATCCCGCCTTTCTCAGCCACGGCCTTGAGCGGGGCAACTGAGTTCTTGTGAGAGTAGTTGTAGAACTTCCATCCTCCGGATACGCTCCAGGTAAAGACACCGTTATTCGGGCCGCACTTGAAGCCCTGGTGGTACTCTCCCCCGGACACGTGGTTGCCCGCGATGTTACTGTGACGGAACTCCTTGAGACGCTCACCTGTGAATGCCGCCGCACAGACAAAAATAACATCCTTTTCGCTCTTCGATGGCATCGCCCCGGTGGCGAGGTCAATGCGCGTGAAATCCGGGTAGTACACCGTGAGGCTGTCGTGACGTTCAATACGGACCGAATCCGTCTTGCGCGGTTTTGTTATGCCAGCCCCTAGGAGGACGGCAGCGGTGGCAAGAATGGCCAGGATTGGGACAAGAACTCTTTTCATTTCGTGAGGAACGGACTACAAGAACTGTTCCCGCGTCCGTCTGCCGCAAAGATGTTGCATTTGGAAGAACGGTATCTTCGTTCAAACGTGAATGGGCGTTTTTAAACCGGATCATTCACACACTTTCCAGGTCAATCGCTTGCGAAATCATTTCTTTGTCGTATCTTTGCCGCCGGATAATCATCCGGAAATGTAAGTTTTCAGCACACAGTATCTTGAGATCCGGGCGAAGGCCCACAAGCCTTGACAGGGGCGTATTGTACCCTGGCGGGCCGGGGACCCGGTAAGTTCTTTCAAAATACTGTTGTGTTACATGTCAAGCAAAAAGTACACGCTTGTCGCCTGGACCCAGAAAGGAGAGGTCCGGATGATTCCTTCCCTGATCAATGATGCCGCCGAGCCGTACAGGCGCAGGATTGCCTATCTTGAGTCCATCAGCGAAGAAGTTGAAGACGAGATTGGCTGGCTCATTGCCCAAAGCCGAGCCCATGAGGCCTTCGCGAGATTCCTCCTGAGCGTCGGACACCCGCGTGAAGCGTACGTGGAATTCAGCAATGCGGCCCTGGTCTGCACATTCTTCCGGGTACAGGGTGAGCGTGATTCAAAGAATCGCCTCTTATCATCCTGTTTCCTCTCCATGCATTGCGAATGCATCAGGCTTACCCAAAAGGACAGGCTGCTCTCCCTCATTTATGAGGGAAGCGAGCTCCAGAGGCACTATCTTTCCATACTCGAGATTCCATTGAAATGAAGAAGGAGTTCAATGAAATCCAGGATAGTATGATAGCCTGGAAGTTCGGGGAATCGAACTGACCGTTTTGGTTCAAACCAATGGGATGAAGCTCGTTCTCTGACGCATTCCTTGAAAAGCCGGAGGCTCTCAAGAGAGGGCTTCCGGCTTTTTGCTTCCAAGGGATTCAAGATGTGCACTGCTTTGGCCATAGCTCCGTCTATCTTTGCAGACATGACCACTTACTACTGCCATACCCTTGAGGAAGCGCTGAAACGGGCCAAGAAAGCCGGCAGGAAGCCGGGGTGTTTCTATGGCGGAATAATACTGAAGTCCGGGAAGAAGGGCTTCGCCATCTACAGGGACGGGAAGGTGATCGAGCAGTATACGGCTTTGTCGGGCAGATAAGGGATGTCCTCAAAGCAGTTTCATTGCTATGCGCGCACATGCTTCCGCATCGGCGAGGGCATGGTGGTGATTCATAAGGTTGTACCCGCATGCCGCGGCCACTGTCTGGAGTTGATGATTCGGCAGTTGCCAACCGAAATGACGGCGGGATGCGGAGAGTGTGTCAAAGAACTCATATTCCGGATAGTCCATCTGATAGACCTTAAAAACCTCCTTCAGACACCCCTCATCAAAACCGGCATTGTGGGCGACGAGCGGAAGGCCCTCAATCAACGGTTCGATCTTCTTCCAAACAGATGGAAATACAGGTGCCTCATCGGTATCTTCAGGGCCCAGTCCGTGTACCTGTCGGCAAAACCACTGGTAATACTCCGGCTCCGGATGGATGAGACTGTAGAACGAGTCCACGATCTCGCCGCCACGGACAATCACCACTCCGACGCTGCAAACGCTTGAGCGGCATTCATTCGCCGTCTCAAAGTCAATCGCCGCAAATTCCGTCATAATCCGTAGTTCCTGTACATCTGGGCGATGTCCGCCTTGATCTCATCGCGAAGCTCTTCCGGCTCAAGCACTTCCACGTCCGGACCGTGGCTGAGGATCTCTTGACGGAAATCGAACGTCGGAACAAGGAGGTATCGGAAGACGGAAAACTTCTGGTTCGATTCGACAAGTTCCTGGGTATGGTGGAGCGGAAGCGACTCGAAATACTTCACCTGGTCAGCAACGACCCTTAGTTCGACGGGGACTGGCTTCCGGTTATCGATGATGACGCCGAAGTATCGGGAAAAATAATCTTCAGCGTTGAATTTCGAAGGAATCTTCAGAGCCTTCTTCAGAGAAGTGACGTTCAGCATCCGTTCATCCAGGGCATAGATGCGAAGGGAGTCGTAGCTCTCGCTCCTGGCCAGCATGTACCACCGCTGCCTGAAAAGCTTGAGACAGTATGGATGGACAGTGAAGGTGCTTTCCTCCTCCCTCCAGAAACTCTTGTAGGTCAGTTCGACGGCCTTCCGGTCCCGCATGGCATTGACAATCACAGGCAGCCACCGATGGCTGGAAGGAATCCGCTCGAACAGGATCCGGTCCCTCATGTCTGTGCTCTCGTTCAGCAGGTTGTTCATCGACAGTGACTCCAGTAACCACTGGCGGATACCGTCTCCTTCCAGGTCATCGGAGTTTGCGATGTAGTAGCCGAGTGACCTGTCGCACTTGATTTCGATTCCGAAGGTGTCAAGGATGGCCCCCCGATGGTTATGGAAAGTCCGCTCGTACAGTTCCTCGCCCGTATCGTTGAGCGACGACTGCTTCCAGAGCCTGCTGATTTCTTCCCTGGAAATGTGCCCATGCCGGTTGATGGTGTCAATCAGCCACACGTACCTGTTGAAATAGTTCTTTGCCATGTGGTTATGTCATTAGCCGTGAACAAAGATACTACATTGTTGCCAAATTCTGGCACTGCTCGGCCATAATCCGCCTTTGTATCTCCTTGGCTTTGTCGCCCACAAGATCATACCACAAACTTGAATCAAGGAGCGAATCGGCCGGGATACGGTCTGCCCACTTCTCGAGGAAAGCCAGGGTGTAAGGGCTGTCCAGGTAACGGCTGCTTCTGACGAGTACGTCCCAGTCGATCCGGTCGGCCATCCGCTCAATGGTCTCGAAAGGGAGGGCGCCGTTGGCGGAGAGTTCTTTCCAGTCCCACCGGTCCTTGAACCGTTCCACAACTTCGGGAAGGAGGAGTGTCGAGATGCTCGTCCGACTCATCTCCTTCCAGTCGATGGAATACCGGAACTTCTCCAGCATGGAGGGAGTCCAGTGGATCTCATTGTTTGCGGTAACCCTCTCCCAGTCCAGCTTGCCTCGATACTTCTCCAGCAGTTCCTCAGTCCACGCGAAGCTCCCGCTAAGGTCCTTCCACGCCTGCTCCTCGAGCATACTGTTGATGAGTGTGTCGTTGAATTTCGTTATTTCCATGATGTTTACTTTATTGGTTTCTAGGTGCAAAAGTAAAGGCCAATATTGCCAAAATCCGGCAGGCATGATTATTTCGTAAATCTACCATCGTAGTAGTCGAAACATTCCTCCAGTGAGTGCAACTCCTGCTGTCGGTAGGAATCCTTCGCCAGGAATTGCTCTTCAATAGTATTATGAGAGGTGTCAAATTCCACTCTCACCCAAATCCATCGTTCAGAATCGGGAGAGTCAATGACCATCCAGGCATCAAGCGTAACGAACGACGCACTGTGACGGTGATACGACACATCTTCAATGATAAGACGTTTATTCAATTCCGGAGGGACACCGTCGAATAGGAGCTCAAGGAATTCTTTCATAGGCGCCCTCCCGAAGGCTGCAAATATTGCTTCGTACTTGGCTTTGTTCATGATCTATCTGGTTTTGGTTCAATGGCGCGAAGATAGAGTGGTTCATTGCCATTCCCTGGCAGGATCCTTTCCGGACAGATAATGTCCTTGGGATAATGATTGAACTGAAAAATGGCTAACTTTGTATGTAGCCCTGTATTGTAGGCTTATAACCATATTTGAATCATGCCGCAGTTAGTCACTCTCGGGTCCGAGCTGATCCGGATCAATCCGTCCAACGGACACATAGAATACTCCACCAGCGGAGGTCGCACATGGATGACACGCTATAGCGGAAGCGGCTACGGTCGTTTCCTGGATCTTCTTCCTTTCTCCGGAAAACTGCTCGCCTTGACAGAGAAAGGAATCTATTGCTCTTCCAGCGCAGGACGGTCTTGGCTGATAAAGAGTTCGACCAGCATCGCTAGATCTTTTGTGGCTCTTCAGGATGGGGGCAAGGAAGTCATCGGAATGACCGCAGACGGGCATATCTATGCTTCTTCCTCCGAGGGCGCGACCTGGCTGCGGAGAAGATAATAACCCTTTCATTGTAACCTGCCTGACTTTGGCAGATTGATGTGCTTCCTTTGCTTCAAATGGAAAGCACATTCTCAGGCATAGTGCGGATGAGGGATATCCGCTTTGACCCGGAACTGTTCCGCAACTATATGAGCGGGACGGTTCTGGATGAGCTTCTATGCAGTTACAAGGGTCTCCCGAAAGGAGTCAATTATATGGTCATCGGAGATCCGGGTGTCGGGAAGACCACGATCATCCTGGACCTCCTGTCCAATATCCGCCAGTTCAATCCCGGTGTACGCGTGCTTTTCATCAGTGCGGAGATGAACGAAATCGACTTAGCCATCTACGTCCAGCGGTTCCCCAAGTTCCAGGATCTCGACATCCTTTTCATCGAGGCCCACTATGAGGAAGAGGGTGCTGCCCACAGCCTTGATACCGTCAGGGAGATTCTGGGAAGAGGCTGGGACATCGTCGCCATCGACTCCTTCTACGAGCTGCAGGGCATCATCAAGGAAGAGGAGAACCTGACGCTCAAGAAAGCAGAGAGCATTCTGCTTTCGATCATCAAACAGCAGAACAAGGCGGCCAATGACCGGGGTGTCAACACGACCTTCCTGACCATCCAGCAGGTCACGAAGGCCGGGCATTTCATCGGCTCCAACCGTCTCAAACACGCGA
>JAEEGJ010006083.1_pt1 | contig 36774 bp, 35 predicted proteins | sample 8958761 | NCBI WGS metagenome assembly JAEEGJ01 (sample SAMN16246546, study PRJNA631951) | gut metagenome | biome: gut microbiome; feature: rumen; material: RS-attached | host: Bos | place: Iran: Karaj | collected 2018-10
CCAGCAGGTCATCGGCTTCATCTCGGCCTTCACGTCCACGGAGCCGACGGGCATTCCTACGGTCTTCCTCACTGAGGGGAACGACAAAGTCATCCTTACCCATACCACGTGATCCTTCTGCAATCTCGCGCTTCTTTCTCTGGAGCTGACGCAGGTTCTCCAGCTCTGCATCGTGCCGGACAATGGCAGCGGCCTCTCCGTTGTTGTATCGGGTCTGGTACTCTTCCTTGCCCTTGACGGAATCTCTCTCGGCATTTTCAACGGCTGTATAGTCCTTGGCATCGCCAAAGGCATTGACCATGTTTTCACGCTTGCTGCCAAGTTCTTCATCGATATGGGCTTCAGGCAACTCGGAATTGAGGTAGTTCGTGGCCATGAGGTTCTTGTCAACGGACTTCACCTCAGTCGTGAACATGCCGATAACGAAATAGCCTGTTCCAAGAATTAAAGGATACAAAATAAGTGGAAGTACGTACTTCGGCTGTTTATAGTTAATCTTCTTCATGATGTCTGTTATGAATATCCTGATTATACATTTGGGTCTTCATCTCATGAATCTTCTTCTGCTGAAGAGCGGAGTCTACCCGTTGGGTGGCAACGGCCTTCCTGCCGTCTGCCGCACGATAGCTGATGACCAGACGGCTGAGATTAGTCAGGAAACAGAGAATGATAATGCCAAAGACAATAATCAGGAATGCTGCCCGATGATTGTTGGCAAAGACCTGGAGTTTTCGTGCAGCCCAACTGATGCCTGACACATCAGCGAACTTACGACCATAAGCCACTTCACGCTCATAGCGCTCCTTGTATTCTGGGGCGTTCTTGTCGGGCATCGGCTTGGACTTTAATAGCTTTAATACACTCATCTTTCTATAGTTTAAAAATCGACAATCGCTTAATAGTCACTCTTCTTGCGCTCTTCAAGATCCTTGTTCAGAAGGGTTCTCCAGTTGATGATCAGCAATCCGTAGGGATTATTCTCCGTTCTGGGGACACGCTTCAACTGTCCGGCAGTGATCAGCTGTCGCCACAGGATGGTGGAGCGTCGCTCGATACGCTGACGGCCATAATAGGTGAAGGTAAGCGAGTCACGGTTGAACTTGATGCTGTCACAGAAGATGCTGAACAGCATGTTCGTTCCCATGATGTGACTGTAGAAGCCTTTTTCCTTCAGGGCATTGTACTGGGCAAGTCCCGTCTCATCGACAAGGTACATAGCCTTGTCAATGGTATAGCGGATATACTTGTCATCAGGGGCAAGGGTGAAAAACAGGTGGTGGAACATGTCAATGTCGGCCTTGGCCTCTATATCCAGCGTCACCTCCTGGGGTGTCTGCTTGACGAGGATAGGCACATTACTGTCCAATACGTAAATCTGCTTGTGGGCATCATTAACCATCTGTCTGGCCGTAAACACGGAACCAAGACTGATGACAATGCATCCTGCCAGGAACACGGTGCAGACAATGGTCACAAGCTTAATCTTGTTCTCTACATTCTTTAATACCATAATATCTTTGTTTTTATCTTGTTATCGATCCGATTACACCTGTGGCACTGGCCTTGGCCTGTGCTGCAACACCTTCACCGAAATTACGTGTCGAGAAGGCGGTGTCACCTTCAGGAATCATCCATGCGGCAAGGTCTGGTACAAGGTTCAGACACTTCAGGGCAACGATGCTGGCAACGAGCATATAACCTGCCGAGAAGAAAGCATCACCCATGTATTCTGTAACTGATGTGCCAACATCGGTAGCGGCTTTCAAGTCCTCGAACTGTACGCTGAGGACAATGTCAAAGAGCAAAAGGACGTAGAAGCCTACGAAATAGAGCATGGCTCCGTAGAAATGGACGGTCAGATAACGGGTCGTCCACTTTGCCCATGAGCTTTCCCACTTCGGAAGGAGCGAGAACGCCCACTGGATAGGCCCGAAGATGGTCAGCATACCCAACAGGATCTGCTGGACATACATTGTCGCCCACCATCCGATACGGTAGATGACCAGAGCCAGGAACATCAGGAGTTTGTCGAGGAACACAATGGTTCCGGCTGTCACGACCTTGGCATACTGAGCGGTAATCTCCTTTTCCTGCTGCCTCATGTCATCGGCTGTTCCCATATCAAGGGCTGAGTCATCGGTATTCTTCAACTTGTCAAGAAGAAAGGTGTATTCCTCTCTCTTGGCAGTCACACTGTCATTGAGCTGCTTGATATACGGCACAACCTCGTCATATTTCTGTTGTACCTGTGCAGCCTCTGTCTCATAAAGGGCATTGGTATAACTACCAATACAGTTGGGAATATACGAAAGCAGGCTCAGAAAGCTTCCATCCACTGTCTGAGGACCGATGCCGGTTGTCGTGGGAGGGTACCAGAACATCATAATGAGGGACACGCCCAACACCTTCAGGATCTTCAATACGTCCAAAGGCTCATGCCGAACCTGCATCTTATAGGTTATTCCTGCAGCCATGATGATTGAGAACAGGGCTGCAAGGCACATACTCATCTGAAGAATCCACCAAAAAGGGCCATTAGACCCAATAAAATCTGAATTCAGCAGGAACTGATTCGTCTGGAAAATGACATCGTCAATCTCGTCTTCCAAAAGTCCGACACCCATGAAGTCAAAGGCTTCATCTACCATCGGTTCAATATCTCCTATATCTGCCATTTTTATCTTTGTTTAATGTGTTATCGTCTTTGAATGGCCTGAACAGCGGCTGCTTTCCAGCGGGTCAGGCTGTTCAGTCCGCTGTTACGTACCAGATTCTCCTTACGGTGAAGCGCCTGCGTACTCCACTGAGGACGATGGTAGGACTTCAGAAAAGACAGGAGCTTGACAAGTTTAGCGTCTCTGCTACGGACATCCTTGTATGCCTGCATATACTGCTGCTCTCTTTCTGAGTTGGGGATATAGCCGTCCTGTATGCACTGGATGCCAAAGACAACCATGTCATAGGCTTCCTTCCAGTCCTCATAGGTTCTGTAGCTGCCACCACAGAGGGTGATTTTCTCAATATGTCCCTTGAAAGTGCTAAGGGCATCATTGACCTTGCCTTTCTCTATCAGCCATGCTGCATCCACCTGTCGGTCAAGGAGGTTTTCTGCCTCTACCTTGGCGCGTTTCGTCAGGTTGGAGTCAATTCTCTCCGCATAGGGTTCCTGCAACTTCATGGCTGCCACCGTCAGGGTACGGAAGGATAGTTTGTTCTGCTCTGCAGCCCAGTTTCTGTAATTACTGTGAAGCGCATCATAATAGAGATCAGGCGTAAAGCTGCCGGAGCCTATTTCCTGAATTGTCACCTGATTCTGTACACTCTCGTCATGGTTGTAGGTGACGTACTGCGCCTTGACACCTGCCGAAAGAGCAAGCAGCAAGGCCATTGTCATAGTCTGTCTTTTCTTATTCATATATTTACGTATTGATATATTTCCGTATTCCATTATCTGCGTCTTCTCAGGGCATCTTTGGATGATGTCTTCCATCTCTCCAGTGCTTCCAAGCTGACATCGCGGACACTACGACGGTTATAGACCTCTGCCTTGTAATAAGCCAGTCGGAGCTGGATATACCGCCATGTGGTGATATATGCAGAATTCAGCGTCTTGCGAATGTCATCAAAGGACTCATCAATCTGCTGGACGATGCTCAGAAGAGTAGTCGTATTACAGGGAACCTTTCCTGTCCCATAGGCTACAATGGCCGTCATGGAGGTGTAGATGTTCTTGCCGTCCTCATAGATGCGCTCGACAGCCTTTGAGCCGACGCTGATGATGATGGTATCTCCTGGCATGATATTACCACGAAGCAACAGCTTCTCGTTATAGTCGTTCAGCAGCGTCTTATAGTCGTTGATCCGTTTCTTGACATCGGAATAGGTGTCAACGGCATTGATGACCGTCGTAGCACTGTTGGCCATCAGGTCAAGGACATCGAAGAGACGAGTGAACTCGTCGAGGTCAACATTGATCTCATAATGCTTATCCACCGATTTCTTGCTATACTGGTGAAGCACCTCATTGGCATGCTCAATACCATCCCTGACCATCAGCACGGAACGGATGCGCTTGTGGTCACGGATCAATGCCTCTACAGTCTCGAAATCGAAATTGAACTGAGCCATCATGTTCTGCGGCAAAGTCACCGCAAGAATAAGGATGGTAAGCCATTTGGCTGGTAAGTGTTTCCGTATCATTGGCAATAATCCTCCATAAAATCTACAAATAACAAGAATAGAAAGAAACCGAGAAGGACAATCAGGCCGCAGTAGCAGACATAGAACAGACACCAGGCAAAACGCTGGTTGTCTTCGTCGAACCAACGTGCAGTCCATTTCCTGATGGCAGCGGATATGGCTTTCCTGTTAATCTTCTGCATATTCTCTTTCCTCCCTTCTGTTTCTGGGCAGCATGGCCTGCCCGGCACTTTCCTTCCATCGGTTCAGAGCTTCAATGCCTATCGAACGGCGCTTGCTATGGTCGATGCCATTGAGAATGGTGTTAAAGAGCGTACTCTTCAGACTTCTGCTAGTCCTGATATAGTTCTCCAGCATACAGAGCTTGGCATAGATGGTAACAAGACGTGACTCAATATCACGGGCAATGGCCAGACGGTCACTGGCCCATAACAGATGGGGCAAGCCTTCGTCCTCCTCGGCATCAATCTGCTGACCCTTCCTGTAGTCTGCATCGACAGTACAGGAGGGATAGTCCTGTGCCAGTTCTGAAAGGCGCTGGTTGATGATCTGGGCATTCTCCTCATCGGTCTGGCTATTGTCAAGCTCTATCATATCCACGACATCGGAGTAGCTGTATTCGGTAGTCAGTTCCCAATCGATCTGAAGGATGGCACGGTGATAGCGGATGCCAAGGAAATAGCTGGGCTTACGCTTCAGGCTGAGTTTGGCACGGAATGTAACGACACTTTCCATACCGCTGATCTTGCCTTTTCTGATATACTCATAGCCACTCCAGTAGCCTTCACCTTCCCATGTGATATGGTAGGCAGCCTGAACCTGATGCATGATGGCAGGAATGCGGGTCACGTCATCCTCCTCCTGGGCAAAGTCGTTCTGGGCTTCGTCACGTATTTCCTCAATCTGCTTGTATTCGGACTTTGCCGTTGACAGCTGGCTTTCGAGGGTGTTGATCTGACTTTCCAACTCGCGGAACTTCGCCATCAGGTCTGCATCATAGCCAAGGTCACGGAGCTGGGTGGATATATTGTTCTTTTCCTGCTCCAGACTTTCTATCTGACTCTCCAAATCATCGATGACCTGCTGCTTCTCTCTGAGTTTCTCATCCAGTTCTGTAACGGGATTGTCTTTTTCGGAAAGGCTCGTTTCCATAGCGAAACGCTTACTGGCTTCACTGAGTGACCGGCCTTGACTGCCGTTTTCCTTCCATGAGGTTGCACCTTCTCCCAACTTCTGGCCATCCGTACAGTGGACGGTGAAGATAACAGAAGAAACGCCCTTGATATGGGCTGCATCAGTAGCTTGATAGTAGCGTTTGCTATCCATGCCCAGATAATAGCGTTTGCCGGAGTCGTCCTCATGCTGTTTGTTGTAGTAGTCCAGCTTGGCATTCATCTGCGCGAGGAAACCGTCCAAATCCATGCTGTAGCTGTCAAAGACATCCTCATACACCTCTTCTGTATGGTTCCAGCTTTTGGTGACCATAATGGAATAGGCGTATGACTTCGCCCTCTGGTTGCCGTTCCTGCTGATGATATAGGCATGCTGGTAATAGCTGATGTTATACTGATTCCCGTCATTGGCCCTGTTCATCTGATTCACGCGGCTACGTGACCATCCGGCATAAGCCTCTGAATTGGAAAGAATCTGTTCCCGCTGTGAGGAATTAGGATAGAAGTTGGGATCAGTCGTTTCAAAGCGGGTCCATTCTGAGCCGTGGATAACGCTGTTGTCATCCGTCGGCGGCTCATAACGGCAAAGGGTCTCACTGCCTGCGTCCCTGCTGTAGATATAGTATCTCTGCGTATAATAGCTGTTCTTGTCGTTTGGCTCGTAATTGGAGATGAACTGGTCAATATCGTATTCTCCGACATCAAACAGATGAATCAGAGCCGTAGAGTCATTAGCTCCGAGCAACCCCAGAATGTCACCTACTGCAGTAGCTCTGGACATGTTATCCATGAACTGACCTGCTGCATTGTATAGTGAGTAGATGGTCTGAGGCGCACCGTTGAAGAGTCGGCCAACACGGCTGTCCTGGAAGAAACGCTCATTGATACCTCCGGAACTGGCCAGTGCTGCACCCATGGCCGCAATGTCTTCCATATCCATCTTAAGGTCATCAACAGTGATGCTGTCTGCCATCGCGGACAGGTCATCAAAGGTGGACTGCCAGTCCACACCACCAAGACGGGACATATCGAAGATTTCCTTTATGTCCTGCTTGACGGTGAGGAACGGAATGCTGCCGAAGGAAAGCGAGTTGTTGGTGACAACACTCTCGAACTGCATACAGAGGCTCTTGGTATCTTCCGTGGTCTTAATCAGGAAGGGCACCCAATAAGGCGCACGGTCAGGGTATTTGACCATCAGCTTGGCCACATCCCATGTCTTGGGGATGATATTCTGGCTGACAATACGGTAGATACGCTTGTAATAGGCATTCTCCTGCGCATTGCCGAACCTGCCAGCGTCACGAAGATGCTTATAATCCATATACTTGGTCAGGAAAATGCCTGCTGTCGCTATCTCAGCATTCTTGTAGTGCTTCAGCATCGTCCTGACGCTCTCATCGCCCATCAGCTCAACAGCACCTTCGGCATTATAGGCAGCCAGCATGGCAGCAGCTGTCTTGTAGTCGATGTTGACGCTGTAATAGACAGCCATCATGTGCTGACTGAGGAACATGCAAGCTAAAAGGATGTATAAACGTATCTTCATGACTGATAATCTTATGCTGCAAACTTCTTCGGAGGAAGGTTCAGAACTCTTCCTTCTGCCTTTACTCTCTGAGCAAACTCAATAGGTTTCTGAATGCCACTGCGCTCCCAATCCTGGCAATAGACACGGATGGCTTCCTCAAAGTCACAATGGAGCTGGTCGTGGTAGAGCATCAGACCCTCTTTCTCAATCTTCTCTGTCGTGTAGGCCATATAGCACTCATGAGGTTCCTCCACACCGATGACAAAGCTGACATTGCCACGCTTGATGAAGACTTCCTTGAACTGGCCACGTCCTTCCTTGTTCTCCAGACGGTTGATGGTGAAGATCTTCTTGATATCTGTCTCGGTCAATGCCAGCGTATCGGCAATAGGTGCGAACTTCTCCTTGAACTTGCTCTGGTCAAGGAGGACAAATACACCGGAGTTGCTGATGATGGCATCCTTGACAATCTTATTGCCTGTGATGTCCTGAATATCCTGTGTGACCACACCAACGGATGCCCAGTGCTTACGGGCTGTCTTATAGAGGTACTGGATATACTCGGCCATCGACGGGGTGGCAATGGCCTTCCATGCCTCTTCAATAACAAGAGTTTTGCGGCACTTCTTGATACGCATCTTCTGGGTGAACACGTCCATGATAATCAGCAGCACAATAGGAGCCAATACTGGATTATCCTTAATCTGATCCAGCTCGAAGACAATGAATCGCTCGTCAAAGAGGGATGTTTCCATGTCGCTGTTAAGGGTTTCCTCGTACTCACCGCCCTTGTAGAAGGTAGAGAGGACGGCTGCATAGTCGTGAACATCGAACTTGGAAGAATCCAGATTCATCTCCTCCAGCAACTGGGGAATGCGCTGAAGGGAGAACTCATAGAAGGAATTGAAGCTGAGATTGGTGACACGCAGCTCTTTCCTGCGTTCCTCCATCTCATCAATGCGTCTGTCAATTTCCATCAGATAGCGATCCTGCATGGTCTCAGGCAAGAGACGCTGAATCTGACGGGTAGCGGCAATGACCTCACCCTCTGCAGCGGCAGGGTCGTTGGCAAGGTTACGGAGTTTCTGAATCTTCTCCATCGTGCGGTCAACAGGTGATGCAGTCTCTTCCTTGGGATGCTCGTTCTTGGCTTCAGCGGCCTTCTCTTCCTGCTCCTTGCGGAACTTTTCGTTCTGTTCCTTGACGAACTTCTCGTAGGCTCCGCTGGTCTTATCGGCCAGGCGCAGACGTTCACGAAGCTCTTCACGCTCCTGCTTGCTGAAGCCGTCGAAGGGATGGAAATATTCCTCGTAGTATTCAAATACCACCTTGTTCAGAATGGTTTCCTGAACCTTTGAGTATTCCTCCTGACCCTTATAGATTAGGAAAATCAGACTCTTGATGAAGTTCTTCTTCTCATCGAAGTTCTTATCATATTCTTCCTTAGTGACCTTGAAGGGGTTCATGGAGATAGGATGCTCCTTGGTATAGGAGATATAGACACCTCCGGCTACCTGACAGAGCACCTGATAACTGTTACCGACATCAACGATAACCACATCCGTCAGCTGCTCAAAGAACTGGCGCATGACAGTGTTCATGAAGAAACTCTTGCCGCTACCACTGGGGCCAAGGACGAAGTAGTTGCAGTTATCGGTCATCTTCTCAGCACCTTCCTTGCCTGTGAAGTCCATACAGATGGGAACGCCCTGACGGTCTGTGTACCAGAACTTCAGGGGAGTCTTCTCACTCTTCTGCTGACACTCCTTATACATCATGCAGAGGGCTGCATCGCTGAGCGTCAGGAAACGGTCATAATCAGGATTGAGCTGGCTACAGTTGCCGGGGAAGCTGGAAACAAAGAGTTCAAGCTGATTGTAGGCACGCTTGGAAATCTGGATGTTCATCTTACTGAAGAAGTTCTCCAGATAGTTCGTGACTCTGGCCATGCTGGAATCCTTGGAAACGGTAACGACAAGGTTGAAGTGGGCATAGACCAGCTGTTTGTTCTCACGGGCAATGATGTTCTGAACATTCTTGATATCCTCTACGGCAAGCTGATTGCTGGGAGAGGGGATAGAGCTATGACGGTTCTTTTTCTTGTCGAGCATTCCCAACTCTTTCTTCTGGTTAGGCATGAAGATGACCTGGTTATAGACGGCTGACTCAATACCGGGGATGCTGTCAATTCCTGCCAGCAGGTCAACGGGCATCTCACTGTTGTTGACTGTCATCAGAGAATAAGGACGGATCAACGTCGGCAGGCAGATGCTGTCAACATCCACCAAACTGAAAACACGACACTGCTTGTCGCCCATCCAGATGTCTTCGCCGTCAACCTTGAAATTGCTCATAGAGTAATCAGGATCGCGGAAGTTCATGGCGAAATAGCGGTCAACATAGTCGCGGCACTTCTCTACATCAAGGAACTGGGCTTTCAGACCTGCATCATGGAACTGGTCATGAACCTTGCTGAGCTTATCCAGGAACTCACTCCATTTCTTGCTGTCATAGGTGAAGAGACGGCTTTTCTTATTCTCCTGCGTGATACACAGGACAGTCTTTACATCGGTATATTTCCGACCATTGAAATAGCGGAAATAGGCCTGAGACAGTACGGAAACAGGGCCTTTCATGAACTCCTTTGCATTGAAGCTCTTGCGGATGAAGATATCCTGCTTCTGGAGGATATAGCCCTCGCCAAGCGACTGACAGATCTTTGTAAAGAGCTGGGAGTATTCGTAATAGCTGTCGGTATCGGCAGAGTATTTCTGAACGGGATTGCTTATCTCCATCAATGCGGAATAGTCCCCGGTCTTGGTGTAGATGATGCCGACACCATCAACATCCTCGACGGAGAAGTAGATATCCTCGAAGACCTTGGAGCGTTTGCCGCCCGTGCCGAATGCCTTGACAGACACGGCCATTCCACAAAGGACGGAGAGGAAAACCAAAACGACATAAACGGTCATAGCGTATTCTTATATTGAAATATTTCTGTATTTTCTAATTGATGTATTTCCGTATTGCTACGGATATGCTTAAATCTCTGAATCCCGCTTATAGACGAGGACTCCGTGATACACCTTCTTCGTATGTAGCCCCTTCATCTGCTTGAAGATAATCATCGAGATACCGATGGCACAGATGACTGTCAGAACAATCAGGCCGATGACGAAACCCATGAGCGAATAGGTGATGATGAACGACAAGATGGCTACTCCTGCAGTGCTGGCAGCCCAGTAGATGTAACGCCCTCGGAGTCCCATGAATTCAAGGGGCCGTTGCAGCCCCTTGAATACTGGGTATTCCGGATAATCGATGTTTGAGAATTGGTTCATTAGAAGCCTGTGATTACACCATCTTCAATACCGAAGAACAGAGGCAGAGCCTGGGCTGCTGCAATCAGGAACACACATGCACCGATGATCATCATGATAGACTTCTTGACATCCTGCTCCTCGTTGTTCATCTTCACATACACGGAGATAGCACCGACGATGGCCACGACACCTGCAATGGCATAGCATAGCTTGGTGGCGATGGGGACATACTGGGCAATCTGCTCAGAAGCCTGACTGATGGCGTTCTTACCGGCCTCGTAGCCTGCACCGCTGTCTGCCAACGCCTTGCAGGTACTTGCGAAAAGACCAAGGGCAACACCGACACAGCAACGAACTGGACGGCTGTCCATCACCTTGTGAAATCCTGATTTAACACCTCTTTTTACACAATTCACGAATTTGTTAATCATTTGTTTTTTGTAATTTAATAAGTTTATAAAAAACCGATAGATTAAAAAACGAAAAAACTTATAGATTAAAAAACGAAATATAGGGTACTCCCGAGGGGGTATTTCTTACCAGCCGAACATCACATTGTCCGAACGTACTATGCCGAAGAATCCTGGCAGAACATAGGTTGCAATCAGCAGGAACACACAGGCCCCGAAGAGCTTCAGGATGCTCTTGGAGATGTCACCCTCCTGATTGTTCATCTTGGCATAGATATAAAAGGCATCGACAAGGGCTGTCAGGGCACCGATGCAGAAAACGATCAACGTGACATAGTGCATCATGACCAGAAGGAACTCTGTCATGTTATACAGTCCTTCTGCTCCCATGTTGTAGTCCACTGCGCCACCGTCAACAAGTGACTGTGCAGATACCGGCCCCACCATACATATTATATATAATAAGGCGATGATGATTCTTGCTCCCTTTGATGCCATAGTACTTCTGCCTTTATAGGGTTAGCTGAGTCATTTCAATCTGCTGACCGGAAGAGGTCACGCCGCCGTTGGCGATAATATCCAGCATCTCGTCTGAATCAAACACGGCTTCCGACTCAATGGGAATGGGATGCATCTCATTGAGAAGCTTCTGCATCACTTCCTCTGCGGTATTGCCGGATGTTGTTGAAGATGCAGGCTTATCTGCCGAAACTGCGCCTTTTGAAGGCTGCTGTGGGGTGGGCTGTTCTTTGGCAGGCTCAGATTTGGGCTGCTCAGAAGCTCCAGTATCAGCCTTGGTATCAGTCTTAGGAATGGTATAGCCGCCATTCTCCGTCTCGAGAACTTCCGTAGGAGGCTCGTCGGGAACTTTTGATGCCATTCCTGGAATGTCAATGTCTTCCAGCTCACTCTTCTGACCTTCGGTGCGGGTCATGTCTAAGAAAATCACCACCGCATAATATATCGCGTAGGCGAAAGTCAGTACGACTGCAAAGATTGCAAATGCGCTCATTTTTTTGTTATCCTTTTAAAATTTAATCTTTTCGGCTGCAAAGGAAATACTTTTTTTGAATTCACAAAGGAAATATTAGAAAACTTTGAAAATTTAACATTTTAGCTTGTGCAAGACATTGGTTTAATAAGTTTTTCTATGGTGCAATTCCTGATTGATATACATCAAGTTTGAATTAAATGAATATTACATTAAAATTAAGTTAAATAGTTTAATCATATCTAAAACATGGCTACAAATTCAAAGAAAATGACTACTTTTGCAGCCACTATTAAGTTTTTAGCGGTAAATAGCCGTTGTTGATACAATAATAATGTATATGGTAAGGATAACAAAGATTTCTTGGCTTACAGACCAAAAAGGATGGAAACCACAGTTTATGTCTCAGACAAGGTGGTTGCCATACGAGAGGTATGCTTAGTCCTTGCCACATTATATTGAAATTTGTATTCCCCCCAGAGCGTTTTTTATTTTCTGATTGTTCCGGTGTCAACTGACTTACGGAATGGCTGGGCTATACCGGCTACAATCAACCAATTATGACAATAACAAATTATTTAGTTAGAAATGATAAAAGGTAATGAATTAACTATAGGGGCCCTGGTGCGTAGCAACAATGACTATGCGAAGGTAACGGCCTTATACAAGGAGGATGACGGCATCCATGTTGAAGGTAACGTATTTTGTGGTGATGATTCGTCGCCAGAGGAAGATCTGGCGCTGATGCCAGAAGGATTGGAGCCAATACCACTGACAGCAACGCTGCTTGAAATGAACGGATGGGTTAAGAAAGCATCAAGCCCTGAAGTATACGTTCATCCCCTGTTGGGTGATGGCAACAAGGTGGTATTCGATGATGTGCCTCGCTACCGTAGCATCGAGGTACTATATGTACACCACTTTCAGAACCTTTTGGCAATTGCCAATAAATACAATGTCGATATTGACTTGCAGATTCTTTGCAAGTAGCACACACTAACTTATTTTTTCTGATGTAGGGGCTATAGGGATGATACCAATCTGGTATCAATCTCAGGCCACATGAGAATGCCCATCATTACTTGCTTGTAGGGGATTTCCCTAAAACGCTTTAGGAAAAGCCACCCTCCAGATTAGGCAAAATCCTTTTGAAATGCCGTGAAAAATGCCGTACTTTGCAGCGTGAACAAGAAACAAAATGTCAAACTCTAAAGTATAGGAGATAAAGATATGAAGAAGATGATGATCCTGGCAGTGATGATGGTCATGACTATCTCGGCCAACGCAATGAGCTATAACGCAGCAAAGCACGAAGCCCTCTTCCTCTCTGACAAGATGGCTTACGAGCTCAACCTCACCGCTGCACAGTATGAGGCAGTCTACGAGATCAACCTCGACTACCTGATGAGCCTTAACGGTCATGGCGACGTGTTTGGCATCTGGTGGGATCGTCGTAATGCAGACCTCCGCTTTGTGCTGAACAGCTGGCAGTACGACAAGTACATGGCTCTGACCCACTTCTATCGTCCCGTAGCTTGGAAGGCTGGTGGATGGACATTCGCGGTTTACACTCACTATGGCAGAGACCGTTTCTTCCATGCGCATCCAAAGGTATTCGTGAGCTACCGTGGTGGTCATAACAGAGTTCATGGTTCGCACTATGCTCACATGCACAAGCCTGCACCTGCTCCTGCAATGGGACATGGTAATGCTCCGATGCACGACAGAGGCGCAAGAGTGATGAACGACAAGGGGCACATGGACAACCACAACATGGGGAACCATAACAATGCTCATAGGACTCCGAATCGCGAAGTTGCAATGAGCACTCGTACCAATCGTAGTGGTTCCGGCCACTTCGGAGGTCGCCGCTAAGGTTGTTCCATTAGCTCTATCATATGCTTCGCAAGAGGACTCTGGGGGACTTCAGCAATGAAGTTCCCTTTTTGTTCCGCTAATGAGTATATGCGAATTTAGTCCTTGTTTTAGACTCTCAATCCACATTTTTAATGGTATAATGAGAAAAATACTTTAGGTCGGACATCTTTTGTCCGTCCGATATACTAACTTCGCCCCCGAAATTAGTAAAAAGGGTAAAGTTATGAATCAAGACAAAGACCTCACGTTCCTGGTAACGTGCAATAATGAAGACCTTCGCACACTGTGCGATATTCTCACCTATAATGAAAAAGGTGAGGTTAGAATGAGTGAGCAACTTACCAATTCTGATGCATACATCAAATGCTATCCTGAGCAGATGAAGTTGATGGCTAAGGAAATTGGTGAAGAACTACGAAAGTATGGAAGTAATACCGTCAAGACATTCTGCAGAAAAGGAGAAGCCGACAGTTACGAAACAATTGTTCGCCGTGTCTGCAAAAGGATGCGTGTCAAGGTAAGCGACAGTGATAATACTGAATCTATGGAGCGAGAGTTGCTTACTACCATCTGTGAACAGACTACGAGCAAGCTGTCTGACGAAGAACTAAGAAATCTGGCAGACAAAGCTGGCATTCCGCACAAGAGTCTGAACCACCAGATGCTTATCTCGGCAATCATGTTTGCTATTCGAAGAAATAGTTATCTTCTGACAGAGATGATTTATTATGTCACAGTCAGAATTGCGAACATGCTGTTAGGTAGATGGATTACTATGATGGGTATGAGCACTGTTGGCCGATATTTGAGCATTGCAGCAGGACCAATAGGTTGGGCAGCTTTGGCTGGATGGACTATCAGCGATATAGCGTCACCTGCCTATCGAGTCATGATTCCAGCAGTTATCATGGTTGCTTCCATGCGTTTTCGTCAAACGGCATTAATAACTCAAAAGCTATAGCCCTATGAAAGCAAGCGACATTATGCATCCTGAAGATGCCAAGGCACTACAGATGCTTCGTAAAATCAAAGGCTTCGATGCCTTTATTCGCACCTCTATGGAATATGGATATGAACAGGTGTTCCGTGGTGAAAACCTTGGTATGATGGTGAAGGTTAATGCCCAAAACTATCCTTCATTATATGCTGCTTTTAAGAATGTGGTACGCAAGGTTGGTATCAAGGAACCTGAGTTGTTCATCTATAACGACCCTGTAATGAATGCTTACACCTATGGTGAAACCAATACGTTTGTTGCTCTTAGCAGTTCACTTGTGGAGAAACTAAATATTGACGAAGTAAGTAGCATCATCGCCCACGAATGCGGACATATTCTATGCAAGCATACTCTCTATAACACATTGCTAAGAACGATCGAAGAACTAGGGCTTATGCTGCAAATAATCTCATATTCTACGCTCGGCCCCATCTTGATGGCCATGCAATACTGGAGTCGTAAGAGTGAACTCTCGGCAGATCGATGCTCTGCAGTGGTAGTAGGCGAACGCACATTCCAAACAGCCATGTTAAAGTTGACCACGGGATTGTCAGAAATACAAGGGAACCCCTATCAATTAGTAGAACAGGCTCGCGAGTATCATCGTTTTGAGAATGACTCCTGGTGGAACCGCATTCAGCAGAATTGTCGCATAGCTTTCAATAGTCATCCCCAGATGTGCGAACGGGCCTATGAGATAGACCGCTGGAAAGACTCCTGGCAATACAGGAAATTATGTACTCACTAAAAATGACAGACAATGAAGATATATGAACAGTTCAATGAGAAAGAATTGATGGAATCAGCAAAGATTGAGGCTACATATTATCGAGCCTTGATATTATGCGAGCAGTCTAACTACAAAGATGCCATGCAACTTCTCCGCGAAGCAGCAGCTTTCAATCATCCAATGTCAATTTACACCATTGGTGTTCTTTATGAGAATGGATATGGTGTTCGGAAGAATTATAAGCTGGCAGCTGATTATTATCAGCAAGCAGCAAAACTGGGTGCCGTTAGGGCAATTCATAACTTGGCAACTTTCTATCGAAAAGGACATGGGATTAAGCAGGATTTAACCGAAGCAGTTGTTCTCTACAAGAAAGCTATGTCATTGGGAGAAATTGAATTGGCTCCTTATAATCTCGGAACTATGTACTTTAAGGGCATTGGTGTAAGAGAGAACACGGAAAAGGCATTGGGACTATATAAAATCTCAGCAGACACAGGTGCAGCTGTTGCTAAATTCGCACTGGGTATTTTATATTATTCTAATGGAATGATAGATATCGGAAAATCCCTTATTAACGAAGCAGCGGAAATCGGGAATCAACATGCTATATTATGGACAGCTGTAGAAGAGTATAATAATAATGGTGATATAAGTTTAATAGAAGTTTTAAAGGAGATAATTAACTCTGAGGAAGTACCAACCGAAACTTATGTTTGGCTTGGAACAGTATATCAGAATGGAATAGGTGTAAAAGTTGATATACAAATGGCAAGGCAGTACTATCTCAAAGCCATCAAATTAGAAAAGCATGTAGGAAGTATAGAAGACCCAAGGGCTTATAAAATGCTTGCCAAGCAATTCTCAGGAGAAAAAGGAGTGTTTAAAAAGAACAAAGAGAGAGAAGACTTCTATTTGTGGTTGGCTTCAACATATGAAAAATCGAGATTAAAGAAATTATTAGAAAAGACCATTGACAAATATGAATAATCAAACGCCAGAGTACTTCCGTACACTATTGCTAAAGATATATCAATGTAAGAAACCATTTGAGTTGTTGGTAATAGATAAAAAGCCAAAGACAAGAATGGGGGTATACATTGTAGGCCGCCAACGGATTAGAATTTATTCGAAATGGAAATCAGAATGCCCGCTTGAAGAGATTGCAATTCATGAGTATGCTCACCATATTCATGAAACTGAAAAGCGAATTAATTCTGATCGTAGAAAGGAAAGGGCACATGGCCCAGAATTCTGGAGAATATACTCCGCTCTTATGGCGAAAGCTATGAGTAAAAGGTTGTTCAGCGATCCATATATTGCTGACATTATTTCTAACAATGGCTAATTTTTAGTAGGTCACGACATGAAATATTGGCAAAAATACTTGGTTTTTTCAATATAAATATCTAAATTTGCATCCAATATGATAGGTATCACTACATTTTGCATTTATGGCTACATTAATAGATTTTAAGGTTAATACTCCAATATATAATGAAGTGGAGCAATACGAGGTAGTGGAATACGAAGTAGAACCATTGCATATAGAGGCATACCCGGATAATGGAACAAATTTTAAGAAATATGATTTTGTCCAAATAGAGGATATTATAGCTAAGAACCAGTCAAAAATTGATTCTTTAAATTTTGAAATAGATTGCCTTACAAATCATGCTGATAAGGTTGACTATGCCATGGCTATAGGGAGTGGAGTTTTGACAGGTTTATTAGATGCTTTTTGGGTAGGTGAATTTAACTTTGATGCTTATAAAGCTAATGCTCATAAACATGTAAATCAGTTTATTGAAAAGTATGCTAAGATAAGAGGTTACAAAGATAATGGAAAAGGCTTAAAGGGAGCAATTGAGTTCCTTGAAAAGAAATTTCCTGTTGCTCAAGACAATGTATGGAAAGCCTCTGGCATAAGTAGTACTCATTTGCATCATTTAGAAGATTTAGCACATTATCCTACTTTAATTGGACTATTTGCATCAGTTGCCGTTCAACTATTCAATATATCATTTTTCTCCGACAAGAAAGGTAAATTCCATATTGAAATAACGGACACATCATTTAAAGATATAGCTATCACATGGTGTCCTCTTCTCATCTCAGGAGTTTTAAAGTGGATGATTTATCTGGCTGAATCAAAAGAACTGCTGAATTCTGATTCGGATATTCCCAAGCCTATTATTAATTTAATTAAAAAGTTATCTTCTGTTCCTGCTATTATTGGAGTGCTTAAAATAGTCGACAACTGGTCAGGGCACCTAGTTAGTGATATGGGGGGGTCGAAAAATACACCTGATGGAGGTAAGGGGATTCCTGGTGTTTTTCTTTCTCTCCTAAAAGAGATTTCATCATTGCCAGTGATAAAAGATACTGCACTTCCTCAAATAGTCAGTGATTGGTATTCCAAAGATAAAATTGACATGCGTGCAGAAATTGCCGTAGCAGAATATTTAGGGAAACAGACAATTCCTGTCATTATTAATGAGTGCATAGTAAGAACTTTTTATTTCGTGAGTAGGCTTATTAATGAATATCAGCAACATAAAAAATGGTCACAAATAAACTGGCATAATACAATTCCATGGGGAAATAGGACTATCACAAGAATGATTACAATTTCTTCAGGTACTTTCACTGCTGTTGATTTGGCTGATGCTGCTATAAGATCTGCACTAAAGAATGGGACACCACAAAATCCAAAATTCTGGGCAGATTTTGTTCTTAGAATTAATATTGTAGGAATTGGTAGATTCTCCATTGCTGTTGTTGATGATATTAGAATGGGGGTTAAACATGGTAGATTGAGAGATGAAAGAATAGCTCTTATGAGTCAGCAGATCCATTTATACAATGCTAAGGTATTTTATAGACAGTATGACATGTGGGAAGAAGCAGAAACGGCAACCCAAATGGTTGATGAGTTGTATGTAAATTCTCAAAAAGTAATGGTTGCAGCTGTAGCCATGATGAATAATACCTTGAATAATGCAACGCAGATTTCAAGCTATTTGCCAGAAATAGAAAATAAAAATCCTGGACTATTAGACACAATCGAATCAATACTAGATAATTAGACTGTATGGAAGATCATAAACATTCTCAAAAAACGGCGCTCTCAAAGTTTATAAATCCTGAGGAGTTGCCATCATTTATTCCTAAGCAATTAAAGGATTTGATAGAAAACAATATAGATGCATTTCCTGCTGCCGTAGGAAAACAAATAGGAACATTGTCTGATTTCAGAAATAAAAAAGAATGGGCAATACAACGAGCTGCCGCAGCAAAAGGAAAGGCTAACGCAGCTAGGATGAAGGAAATTAAATGGTACAAAAGTAGTAAAGATGCTATCGAAGCATTGCAACAGGCATGTGTATCCCAAAGTGAAGCAATAGAAGCTAATGCGGCAGCGCATGAGGCTTCTTTTCAAAATCAGCAAAAAATGGCAGAAGTTTCAAAAACACTTCTGGCATTAGGACTTGCTAATTCTGCATTAAATCAGATGATCATCAGGGAAATAACATTAAAACTTAAAAATGCGACGAAAGAAGAACTTAATGATTTAGCAAGGCAAGAACTTGAAAGTGTTTTGAGACAATTAAAGTCACAAGAAGACATACGAGAAAGAATCGAAAAACAAAAAGAAACTATTGAAAAACTTGAAGGAACAATTAATTCTGTTGAATCCGATGTTTCTCTTATGGAACAAAACAACCGAAATCAATTGGATACAATTCACGAGGAAGAAAATAAAAGAATAAATGAAATTGAAAAAAGAATCAATAATCTTTCTAATTCATTAGTTAAAGAAAAGGAAGAATTTATAGTTCAAAGCAAAGAACAAATAATTAACGCTTTGTCTGAAATTGAAAAGAAGGAAGAAGAACTATCTTCGTCACTAACAGAGAGGCAAGAATCTGCTATTTCTTGTCTTCAGAAAACAATAGAAGACAATATTACCGAGATTAATGATAAGAGCGCAGAATTAGCCAGATCACAAGAAGCATTCATTTCCCAAAGCAAAGAGCAATCATTAAATGCACTTTCTTTATATAAGAATGAAGCAAATGAAAAAACAGCTTTGATGAAAGAAAAAACAGATAAATTCATGAAAGATCATGAAACAAAATATTTGGAAATGAAAAAACAAGTGAGATTGTATAAGATTATTTCAATAATTGCCATCGCTGGATCTATTGCCTCTGTAATATGTAATATAATTATGTAGAAACCCCCTAATATTATTATTCGATATGTTCAACAGCAATTCATCTCAAAATGACAGAACAGACTCACAGTTCGTTATCTGTTATAGTAAATTCACAAAGCCTATGGCTATATCTTTAAGGAATTCTGTACCAAAAGATATAAAATGTGTGATTTGGTCTAAAAAAGAGTATTATGCCAATGAAGGAAGACTGACGAATGCAAATAAAATTCTATTACTTCATGAAGATCTTATATCAGAAAACTTGGCCAACCCTAATTTAAAGCCTGTTACATTTTCTGATGGTGTTTTGGTTAAACAAGAGGACAATACAATTGGGATATATGTTGATCCTAACACTGAATTATTATCCTTTAAAAGTCAGTTTAAAGAATCGTGGAAGAAGTATGTTTCAGGAATGGTTCTTCCTGTAGTATTAGTAGGTGGCATTCCTGGAGCAGGATTGGCTACTTATTTGTTTTTTTTTAGCGACAAGAAGAAGGTGAAATTCCGTCTTTTATTCGATGCTATCAATAAATTTGTTAAGGATGGAGGAATTGAGAAATTCCTTAAAGGTGAAAAGATATTGTAATAGGCTGATATGGAGGATATAAAAAGAGGTTATTATTCTGCCATAGAAAATATGTCATCTCAATATGGTAGTGTCCAGGCAGATACCTATATTAGTAATATTAACACGGCAATCAACACTTTTAACGAAGACATTAATTATTTTGAAGGCTTTGCAACAGACATTGGGCAACTTAAGGGTGATATATTTGAATTTGGAGAATCTGACACTTTTAACATCTATGCGGCTCTTAATGATTCGAAATTCAAAACTGTAGTTGATAGAAGCCATGATTTTGCGTCGGCTGATATTACTAGTAATTGGGGAGATAGTTTTGGACTTAAAAATTTAAGAAATGCTCAAGCATCAGCAAAAGCTCAGGCAACTAGTTATTTTGAACGATATTGCGAATACAAAGCAACATCAGGTCGTACAGACTTGACTTTTGAAGATTTCTTGAGAGAAAGGAATATTGACCCAAATGATGTATTAAAATACGAATCTATTTACAATGGTCAAATCAGAATAATACCAAAGGATCAATTAGAAGAAGCTATTTCTTACCTAAAATTTAAGATTGCGAAAGAGGCGGAAAATAGACCAGAACAAGTTGCGAGGTTACAAGAAACACTAGATAAGTTAGAGACGAAAATCAAAGCTCCTGACGGAACCCAATCTGTGGAGTTCACTAAAGAAGAAACAGAAGAAATTGCGAGATTAGCTAAAGAAGGGAAATTTGATGCCAAAGAATTTGGTTTTTCAACAGAAGAATTAATAGAATTAAATCATATTCTTAAACAAGGCGTAAAAGCCGGTATGTCTGCTGCAATCATCTCATTTGTTCTCAAAACTGCACCTGAAATATACAAATGTTTAGAACAACTAATTAAGGATGGGAAAATAGATGAAGAACAATTCCAAAAAATGGGGTTCGCTGCCCTAAGTGGATCTTCAGAAGGTTTCATTAGAGGATTTGTATCTGCATCATTAACAACTGCTTGTGAAAGTGGAATATGGGGAGAAACGCTTAAATCTATTAATCCTAACATAATAGCGGGATTAACTGTTATTACTATGAATATGATGAAAGATGCTTTTTTTGTTGCAAAGGGAACAATGACACGATATGAAATGACTGCCAATCTTTCCCGAAATATATTTGTAACATCATGTGCATTAGGTCTAGGTAGTCTCACACAACTATGTCTTCCTATGATTCCCGGCGCTTATCTTTTGGGGAACTTTGTTGGATCATTCGTCGGCTCTTTTGCTTATGTTGCAGCTGACAACGCAGTAATTTCTTTCTGCATAGAATCTGGATGGACATTATTTGGTCTTGTAAAACAAGACTATAGTTTGCCAGATGAAATCATCAAGCAATTAGGTTTTGACATTTACGAAGTAGACGAATTCAATATTGATGAATATGAAATTGATGAGTTTAATTTTGACGAATTCACTATTGACGAATATAATCCAAAGTTTGTTCAGGTGCTAAGAAGAGGAGTAATAGGAGTTCATCAGATAGGATACGTATAAAAAACCAACCTTTACAAGTGTTGAAAAGAATATATTTTAAGGGGCGGACAGTATTTGTCCGTCCCTTGCTGTATCTTTGCATCATTAATTTAAATGTTTAAGATTATGGTAAAGAATTGGATGATATTAGGTGACGAGGCTTTTGATAGTAAACATGAGCCTATAGGGGTTATAGAATTAACTTCTGAAGAGTTAAACGACTGGCATAATGTAGCATGGAAACGGTTTGCTCATACTGTTAATACCAACGAGAAAGTCAGAGAGATGGTATTTAACAGCAACTATATGTATTTAGGTGCTGTGTTTAGTAAGAAATCAGGGGTTACTCATGAGGATATTGAAGGCTTTGCCGATTACTTTTATCACAATATAGAAGATCTGGAGTATTTAACCGTAGATGTTTCTTATAATACAAACTGTGATGACGGAACTATCATCTTAGTTTTTAGTGACTATGATGAGGCAAAGGTGAATAGGCTGATGCCATCTATGTTCTTATATATTAGGGGAAATATGATGGTTCCTGTAAATTTGCAAAGTTGCTGTTATCTTTCATAAAAACTAATAAACAATTGATTATGGTTACAATTAATCAGTGTCAGAAATGTGGGTAGATTTTTCCCGAGGGAGGTGTTATCTGCAAGGTAGTTGATAAATGCCCAGAGTGTGGTAGTTGGCTGATTCTACCAATCGAAATTAGTCCAAGATATTGGTACCTTTGCCTCAAACAATTCTTTCAATCAAAGAAAAATTCATAGGTCGGACACAAATTGTCAGAGTGTCATTCTATCTTTGCGTCGTCAACAGTATTATTCTAGCAGATGCCACAACCACCTACGGGCAGAAAAGACGGTGGATAAATATAATAAACAAGGCTATGATTAATTATATTTTCAAAGCGGTAACGTTTACTACTGCATTACTTTCACTCTATAACGAGGTTCGCAGAACTGGTATTTTTGAGAGAGGTAAGGAATACGAGAAGTGTAAGCCTGTCAGAGGTTTTACTGCATAGATTATTTGATTATGTTTTTAAAGTCCAGATTTATGTATATAAAGGATCGTCCAAAGAAATGGGTTAACGAGTTCTTCTTCATTCAATGCTTCTCTCCTGGATGCGTTGAAGAATATCCAAGTTCAACAAATTGGATGAAGCTCTGGAAGTACATCACACTAGAGCTGAAGCAATCTAGTATCTGGTTCATACCCAATTTTAAGAGTGAGATTTTTGCTAAGGTATTAAAGAAAAGATGGTCGAAGGGGGATTTGGAGAGGATTTTAAAAGGAGATTATGTCTTTTACGACTTGAATGATTTTGATATGGATTCGATAATGAAAACCATCTATTTCAATTTGGAAAAGCATAAGAAGGATTGGCTGATTATTAAATGTGACTCTTATTTTGCTGAGAAGAATCGAGAGCAGTTAGAGAGACTCGCTAAAGATCTTAATACGAGATTGATATTAATATGTAAATAAATAATTGTTTAGTATGAAAAAGGAATTTACAATCGTCATTAAGTCTTTACCTGACTTAGATGAAAGGTTTGGTGTTTATGTTATAAGGCCCAATGGAGAGTGGGACAAATATGAATATAAAGACGTACGTGGTAAGGTTGCTGCTAATGGGCAATATACAATTGTGATAGCCGGAAAGGAATATCAATTGAAAAACGGATTAAGAATCCCTCAAAAAGAATGGAAACAAGATCTTTATTCTGACTTTCTTCGTAATGATGAGTTAGAGGTAATGAGACGAGATCTTAATCATTTGAATAATAGAGAGCTTACGAAACTCATAAAACATCGATGGTTGGTGTACAAAGAAATAAACAACCAGGAATTAGAAGTTGGGATAGATAGAGCTTTTATAACAGAAAGGCTTGAATCAAATTTGGTTTCGCTTTATACAGAAAATGAGTTTTGGAAAAGATGGTTTGATAGATACTTCCTAAAATATAAGACTAAAATAAAGATAAATCTTCAAATATTTGACACTGAATTTGAAATTCATATCGACAAAGATAATATCGAGAATTACGACTATGCTGCTCGATTGGTTTCTAATAGGTTTAACGCCTATATGTGTGCCTATAAAAAACGCAAATCAGAACACGAAATAGCCTTAATGACGATGCTTGATATCGCATTGCTAAAGAATTCTGATTAAAACTAGTGTAATTTGGATTATTATCACTATCTTTGCAGCAAATTAAAACCAGAAGCGTATGTCGAAACTGAAGAAATGCTTATATCTTATTAATCTGTTAGAACGTAAGGGTGCCCTAACGCTGAAAGAGATTAATGATTATTACCAGTACTCATCGCTCTATGAGGGTGAAGAGATTCTTCCAAGAACTTTTCTAAGGTATAAGGATTATATTGATGAAACATTTCCTTGTTATATAGAATTTAATCAAAGAACAGGGAAATATGAACTTCATCGACACAAGGCTCTCTATGGTGAAGATGACTCGCTATATGACTACCTACTATCAGCTTATCATATAGAAGGAATGACAGAACTGGCACTAAAACATCGTGATAAGATTATGCTTTCGGAAGCTCCAACAGGTGTAGAGAACGTACAGATTATACTGGAGGCAATTGATCAGAGTAAAGGCATAGAGTGCGAGTATTATTCCTTCAATCACAAAACGGTGAAGCATCAGTTGCTGATTCCCTATTTCCTGCGAACCTGGGAACAACGATGGTATCTGGCTGCAGAGCCTGACAACCATCATCACGGAATCTCCATATTTGCATTGGAACGAATGGAGGACATTAAGCTGACAGAAAATAAGATGCATCCGTCGAACAAAATCACAGCAGAGGAATATTTCGATGGAAGTTTTGGTGTCAACCATTCTGACAACCAAAAGCCTGAAATAATACGGATTAAGGTCTATGGAGCACAAGTAGAATATGTCAGAGCTTTGCCTATACACGAATCACAAAAGGAAATTGAGACCACATCCGAATGGAGCATCTTTGAATATAGGCTTGTTCCGTGTTACAACTTCTATCAGCAACTCCTATGGCATAGGGAGAAATTGGAAGTTATAGAGCCATTAGCCATACGCGAGGAATTAAAAACAACGTTACAAAAAATGCTTGAGCTTTATTGACAATCTCGAACATGGGTTTTATCCAGTATATTGCTGATGAGAGCCACTACAAGGAAGTCCTGTCCTTGGTGGGTAAAGCCAAGCAGACTGTGTGGATAGGTACGGCAGACATCAAGGATTTGTATGTCGATGACAAGCCATTCCTCGCACTGATAGCTTCCTTACTGAAGAAAGGCGTGGAGGTAAGGCTGATTCATGCCAAAGAACCGGGAATTGCATGGAGAGAGGATCACGAGAAGCATTCTATCCTCTATGACGGTATGGAACGTGTGCTATGTCCAAGAGTCCATTTCAAACTCATTATCATTGATAGCACCATTGCTTATGTCGGTTCTGCAAACTTGACTGGCGCAGGCATGGGCATGAAATCCCCTAAGAAGCGAAACTTCGAGGCTGGCATTCTGACAGATGACTTTGAAATGGTTGAAGCAGCCATCGAACAGTTCGATAACGTGTGGATTGGCAAGTTCTGCAAGGAATGTGGGCGTAGAGAATATTGTGCAGACCCGATAAAATAGTTATTATGGCAAGAAGATTATCATCCGAGCATTTGTTAAAGTACCTCGAAGGTGGCATCTATCATGACTTCCTTCAATATGTAATATCTGATAAGGAGCTGGCCTTTGAAATCAGAGTGAAGGATGAAGTAATGATATATTGTCAGAAGAACCTGATTCTCAAAATTTCCCATAGGAAGAATGCTTCTGATAATATCACAATGCTCAACCCTCGCTATTATACCAACAGGAAAGATGGCTTGTCATTAAGTGTGCAACTCATGGAACCTGCTGATTTGCAAGACGCAGACAATGTAAGACAGTATTTTGAGGATGCAAAGGCTCTGTGCAAGAAATACAAGTCGCATGATGAATTTATCGTTCAGCAGCAATATAAGTCTGAACACAACTCCTTCTCCGGAAAGTATCTTACGATTGATATGGAATGGGCACCAGAACAGGCAAAGATTCCAGTGGAATATCGCGTGGCTAAGACGAAAGTCGATCTGCTCATTGTCAGTAATGAACCTAATGAAGAGGGTAAACATGAAGTCTATCTTGCAGAAGTAAAATGCGGATTGGGAGCTGTTGATGGTAAGTCTGGTATTGAGGATCATGTGAGAATGTCACAGGGCATCATCAACAATGTATATGTCAGACAAGCCCTTCTCCAAGATGTAACGAGTATCATCAAACAGAAAACACAGTTGCAACTGTTTGAAGGTACGCCCATTAAATACAATTTCTCGGAGCATCCCAAAATCATGTTCATTCTTGCGAACTCTTCTGTATACGACAAACTGAGTTTTGACAGGATTATCAATAATTTGGGAGAGGTGGGACATGACATCAAAGTAGAGTATCTTGCATCCTCAAAGAAAGTACAGCCTGCAAAGGCACACTATAGAGGGGACAGCGATTACAGAAAGGCTTGTCGCCATCATCAGGCTTGGTTCAGAGAGAATATCCTGAAAGTGGAAATGGGACGCAACCACTCAACACGTCAAGGTACCAACGAGACAGCTGAGGAATTTGAGCATCGACGTACATCAGAAACCGACATCGCTATTCTTACCTCTTCAGATGCAGCGCGGCTGATGAACTTTGTTCCTGAGTATCATGAAGAGATAGGGAAAGCTCTTTGTGAGGACAGGGGTAGAATACCAACCGACTTTGGCTTGATGGCCAATATGCTACGAAGCGAGCATGTTCCTTGGAATTTATTTGTTCCAATGATGACCGACCTTGTGGCTGCTGCCATGTGCTTCAAGGAAATACTACCACATAGAGATATCAAGACCATTCGCAATTGGAAGATAGAATACGCTCCCAACACTATTCAAGACAAAACGGCTTTCGATGTTTATGTTGAATACGAAACATCAAGAGGTGAAACGGGAGTCATTGGTATAGAGGTAAAATATACCGAAGAGGGATATAGCGTAGGTAACAAGGAGTTTGCCATGATGCAGAATCCAGAGTCTGCCTACTCGGTTACTACTCGCAACAGTGAGTGTTTCATCAATAACGATCCTATGCAGTTTAACAATCCTGATTTCATTCAGCTGTGGAGAAATCACATTCTTGGACTGGCAATGCTACAGCATGGTATGACCGATTACTTTGACTCTCTGACATTATATCCGTTAGGAAACATCCACTTCCATTCATCTGACAGTCATGTGGGAGTAATCGAATCATACGAAGAATTGCTGACCGAAAAAGGGAAAGATACATTTCATGCCATTACCTATGAAGATTTCTTCAATGTTCTAAAAAAACATTATTCAAGTAGTAGAAATAGAGTATGGCTAGATTATTTGGAAACAAGATATATAATCAAGGTAAGTTAGCATGGAAACGAGAAAACACATAGCAACTGAGAAGAAAGGGTGTGAGTCTCACATTTTTAACTTGAATCTCACAGCTCTTTCGGAAACTTTTTGTATATTTGCGCCCATACATTTAAACAATATATCACTATGTCATATCAACAAATTCAACATAATCGTCCTATAGCGACATTGTTCAAATGGTATCTTGACAAGAAAAGTGGAAAAGTCTCAGATGCTCGTAAAGAAATACAAAAGCGTTTTGACTATTTAGATTGGAAAGACCAAAAGCGTATTGCCTTGGCATTTTTGCAGTCAGGTAAGAGTGACAGGGAATGGATTTATGGAAAGGTGTATCGCCAATGGGATGATGTCTATTTTGAGCCTGTGAAGACTTTATGGGAAAAGTATCACGAATTTACATGCGCATGGTCAATTATTCAACATTTCCCAATTGAATACGTAAAAGAGAACGCTGAAAAGTTGGAAGAAGTTAATGGCTATTATCATCTGTGTCAACGACTAGCAGAAGATCCTTTATACCCAATTGACAAGAATAAATTAACCGGAAAGGAATATCTTCTTGTAATGCTCAACACTCATCGAGAAGTGTCAGTTACTGAGGCAAAAGACACTTTTTTTGAGTCTCTACATAAATTCTGCCTTTCTGAGCCTGAGTATTTCTTTCGTGTACATCAAAAAGGCAGGGGATATGCATTCAGCGTTACTGACATTGATTATATGAATTCCCTTCTATATATAATACAGCTCTTAGAACTTAATAATTTGTATGAAGAGTTAAATACATGGAATCAGAATGTACTATCCTCAATGTATTATAGTGAAGAGTTTAAGGCATTAGAAAAGATGGTTGTTGATGATAACACGTATAATCAACGGCGTTTAGCCATAGGATTGCGATTCTTTTATTCGGCATTGGACGATAAATACAAGAAGACTGAGGATGAAGAAATTATAAACAAACTGAAGGGTAAAGATGACCAAGTAATGAATAAGCAGATCTGGTACAAATCCGATTTGCCTGAATTCACAAGTGAACAAGATCCTAGGGTGCTTAATGAAATGATTGCTCAAAGTCCTGCTTTAGCAAAACTTGTAAGTGCATTTGATTTGTCCAGTGATCATAAAATTGATTCCGAAGAATTACCTTTTTAAACAAATTGAGATATGAATTCATTGGAGAGGATTTTAGAGTTTCAGAACTTAATCAGGAAGTGTGAAGAAGAAAAACAATGGGTTGGTGTCGGGAACCCATTGGCACCAATTCTGATAGTAGGCAAAGAACCAGCCATTGATGTGAAACAAGACGAAGACGATCAAATACACATAATGAGGAATGTTGTGGCAGTAAGAGACTGTTTTAATAACGGCGATCTAGTCAATCTTTACCTTCAGCCACATCCGAAAAGAGCCACTTCGACATGGAATAAGTACCAAATTCTATTGGATTACATTTTATATGATAAGAAAGTAGAAAGGAGTCAAGATATGCCTCTGCCTTTTGGTGCTTACTCATTCATTACAGAAATGAATAATTCAGTTAGCCTAAATACAAAGAGTGCTAATAAAAAAATAAGAGTGGATTTTTTTAAACATGCTTTCTTCCAAGATTTTCCTGTTGTAATTTTAGCTTGTTGGGATTATATAAGAAATGACGGGGAGAACAGACAGATTGACAACACCTTCGATGTGAGATTTGAAATGGATGGTGAGAATCGTATTGGGGAGCATCTATATGATAATGGGTTAAAGTTCTATATCCATCGTAGCGAGGATAAGACCAAACTAGTAATACATACACACCAGTTAAGTCAAGCAATAAGTGACAGAATGCTCCAAGATATGGCCAAAATAATACGAGAGCATCTTGATAAGATAGGAAAGTTTCCCTATCATTTTGGATAATAAACAGCGCGGCATGTGCATTGTTATGGCGACTGAGTTATTCCAATGCGAGTTTCCTAGGCCAATGCTGATCAATAGCAATGCTTTTTTATACTGCTGTCTGAGATAGATGGCAGTATTTTTTGCAAATAATGTGAAAAGATAGCACTGTTTATTGTTATTCCGACTCATAATTGTTAATTTTGTGGGCAAATTGAGATTATCTATGCACGAAGAAATAATATATTGTCCTGAATATGGTTGCGAATATTTGACGTTATACGCTGACGAAATATATGAATGCAACGGATGTGGATTCGTTAGGCTGGAGTAATGAGACGTGGCGAGAGTACAACAGACGAAACTCTGAAATTATTCCAGAAAGGACTAACTCCAGATGAGATAGCAAGGGAAAGGAGCCTTGCTGTTTCAACTGTATATTCTCATCTTGAACAATTCGTGAAAGTTGGTAAGATAGACCTCTCACGATTGATAGACCAGCCCACTTTTGAAATCATTAAAACCGCTGTTGATTTAGTTGGTTCATGGACTTTATCTGCAATCAAAGGTAACTGCCCAGACAATATAAATTATTCTGAAATTCGACTTGTTGTTGCTTATCTTGACTTTACGAGAGGACAAAAGACAGGCAAAGCCTTTTCCGTGAAGGACAAGTTAACAAGGAAAGAATTGGAGAGTCTTAACAAAACCAGTCAAGAAGCCAAAGAATTCTACCGAGACATCTATGTAAGGCATTACAAAACACTATCGCCACAGATTAAAGAAATACTATCCAAGAACTATGCTACGGAAATCGATTTGTTACCTTGGGTCAAAAACCGGAGTAAGAATTTTCATATTGTCACTAACGGCGATAAATTCTTGGAACGTGAACTTTCCACCTTTATTTCTACCCTCAGAACAGAACTTGTCAATAATGGATATGATTTCACGCTGCAGAAGAAGAGTAAAGCCATAACGCCTATAAAGCCGACAATTACTGAGCTTACGGCAGAAGAAGCACATAAGAAAGTCAGGGAGCTCAAACCCGAAAACACAGAACGTATTGAGGCGAAGTTAAAGGAACCTCAATTTCCACTTTATAAAGAAAGCTTCATAAAAGAGCAGTACCATTTGCTTATTTGTGCCTATCCCTATCGTGTGAGAGCAGTCCTAATTAAGTATATTCCAACCGTCGAGGATTTTTACAAGAAGGCTTTTAGAAGAGGTATCGAATTTTCAAGTAGGTTACAAGACAAAAAGATCCTTGATACATTCTTGGAGATATTCAGACAGATATATGAGAGGTATTATACGGAAAAACTATATGCTTTTGATTTGTATCGTGCCAGGTTGCAGAGGGAGCCAAGCAACGATCTGACCGAAGAAGAGTTCAAGAAGCTTGATAAAGCAGAGAATCCCCAAAACTATTGGAAGAGCATACGAGATGAGCTATGGGAAATCAACCTAGGGGAAATCTTAAAGCCTCGATTCCAATTTGTTGATTCTGGTGATTTGTGGTTTTGTGAACAGAAAGAAGAGCCGTATATTGAATACTACGACCCCTTTACTGCCTATGAGGATTTCTTGGTTTTGGCTATAACAACAGTTCAATCAGCAAGGTCAACTCAGAAAAGTGTGATGAAGTTCAACTTTGAATTGGGACTTATTGAAATAGCAACCATCACCTCATTTTCAAATGACAAGATCACACTAAGCGTTGGTGACAGTTACGGCATTAGAGATGCATGTATATATAAAAAGAAGGAATGTGTATATGTTGATGGCGAAGATCTGAAAAGGACGAGGACTACCAAAACATCGCACTTTTTCGATTCTGTAGTTGAGAAAGAAAGGGACTTCCAGAAATGGCTAATGACATTGAGAAAAATCCTCTTGGAAATCTCGCATGACAGGCTGATTATTTACAGCGACTTTTATACCATCAGAGTTTTCGACAAATCCAACTCAAAGTCCTGCTCCATTTATACACTTGTTAATTGGATAGAGAAAAACGGAATAAGGAAAGTAGCTGCTAAGTTCACGGTTTCTGATAGTCCTGCTACCCATCCAAAGAACTTTCCTGGCAAGTATCATTTCTAAAAAAACATGAGCCTGCTAATCACAGACCCATGTTAGAAATAGAGGATGTAGCCGAGTTCCAAAGTTCAACACTTAACGTGCTGTATGTATTTCTCCCATGCCTTACGGTTAATGGGCATCCTCTTTAAAAATTGGAGGGCTTACCAGTATTTGTTTGCGTCATCTTACGATGTCTTAGACTTATGCTTCTATGCCTCACGGCCACAGACCCCTCCAAGAATATAGAGGATGGTAGTGCTTCTTTGTTGTTACAAATCGACTCATGCCTTACGGTTAATGAGCATCCTCTTATCTAATTAGCGACAAAAGTACAAAGAAAAAATGGAAATGTCTCTTGTTCCTTTCATCTTTTATAAGTATTTCACAATCTTATATCTCCTTTACCCCCCAAAGATGCAAGGTGTTCACCATCGGTTTGGTGACATCATTAGCAGGATAGCCGATGAAGCTCTTCTTCTTGTCGAGGATGCCGTCAAAGTCGTGAACGTACTTGGCTGGAATGATTTCGTAGGCCATGATTTCACTCATCAGACCTTCATTATATGGCATCATACCAGGATCCATCAGCTTGCCCTCATCGAATGTCGAGAGATAATCAAGACGCATCACCACCTTTGGACGTGTCTTGTTCTCTTTGCTGATGGTCATTACTGCATCATTGGCATTGGCAATGGACGCAAATACCAGTTTCGAATCAGCATTTCTGGAGTAGTCACGCTGTTGGTATTCCATCAGTTCCTCTACAGGCACCTTGGCGATATGGCCATTGGCATAGCCAAGAACAAGATAATTCTTCACCTCATGCTCCAATACCGTAAGGGTCAGCAACGACTGGTCATCATAGTCGTAGTCATCCATCTTACGGAACTTAGCACCACTGAGGAACTTGAAGAAACCTATAGGCTCTGCATAGTTGTCTGGATCGAGGTATTCTGCAAGAACATTCTTTCGGATTCGGCTCGTATGCACCTCATCTTCCTTGGATGTTACCAATGGGCCTGCTGGTACGCTCTTCTCAGGTTCGCTGAACTGCGCATTGCCGACAGTCGCTTTCTCTGCCTGAATCTGCTCTGGCAGTTTACGGTTCAGCCGCTGATATTCGTCAAACTCTTCCTTGGTCAGCTTACGCTTGCTGCTGCCCACGCGTACATACCAGTTGCCATCAATAGGCACACCTGCCTGATGCGGGCGAATCTTCACAATCAGGATATCCTTGTCGTTGTTGGTATCATCGAATCGGATGTCCTCAATATATGTTGCTGCAAGGCTGTTGCCCCATTTCAGCGACATGGCATCGGGGATGGCACGTAAGTACTTGTCCCTATCATTATAGTAGATATTGGTGTTCAGGTCTTCCTCCACACCAGTTCCAAGGCCATAGTTGTTCACGCCGACATATAGTGTTCCACCGGCTGTATTCAGGAACGAATCAATCACCTTCAGGATTTCCTCCATCTGTTTCTCTGGGTTAGGCGAACTTGTCTTACCGCCTGCAGTGAACACAATACTCGTCTTGTATTCCGTGTCTGTTGTTTCCTCTCCAGTACCATACAGCTTCAGGCCGGTCTCAAAGCCTTTCAAGTTCAGCTGTTGCTTGATTCGGTTATGAATGTCCGTTGCCGTACTCTCCATCTTGCTTGCCTTGGTGATGTTGTAAGCCAACACCAAAGAGGCCAGTTCGCTGATGGTCTGACTGCCTTTCGTCAGTTCAAAGAGTTCGGCATTATGCTCAGGCTTGTCGAGGAAACTGACGGCTTGTAGCTGCATGAATCTGTCACGCAGGATGACATTGTTCGAGAAAAGCTCTGAATTGACGTTCTCCAGCTGTTCCAACTTGTCTTCATCCACCTTCGAATTACGGGCAAAGTAATGGAGCATGGTGATGATGTCCATTCTTCCTTTATAGTAGGCAGCCTGTGACTCCCATCCAATCAGCATCGACAGGGTACGGGCAAAAGCCAGATAGTTATAGGCTTTCACATAGTCCTTGTCTATCAGTGCCATTCGGTCTATCAGGAAGATAACCTCGCGGACATAGCTCTCATCCAGCACGCGGTCACTCTCCAGAATATCCTCTTCCTCCTGCTGACTGATACTCTCGCTAATCTTGTCAACGGCATAGTCCTCCATGAGGATTCGGAAGGCACTGTTCATATCGAAGTCGTAGGCTGTCACCTCGTTCATCTCACAAGAGATATGGAAAGTTCCAGATCCTCTTCCTATCAAACGGCAGCTGACGATAGTGTTCTTACCTATTTCCTCGAATTCTGATGCATTCCTGATACTTACACTGATACCTTCCTTTGATACGGCTGGAGCCACACCGCCATTGATGGGGCTTCCTCCCACGGAGCAGATAATATCCTCGTCGTAGGTATAGTATTCCAAGGCTGCATCTTTGATTTCCTTCAGCATTGAGAAATGGTAGTAATCGGCATTATCATCGATAATCCTTGCCTCGAATACATACCTGCTACCGTCGGATGCCAGGAAGTGGCGCAACGATGTGCTGATAGTATATGGAACGATGTCGTTAATGGTGATATAGCCCTCACCGCCGATTTCGTCCTCTATCTGACAATAATATTTGTTCCTGTCGTGAGAATCCTGGCTGATAAAGCTGATCCTTACAAGTTCACCGTTCTTGTGCTTCTTCTTGTTCTTTGTCGTGGTGGTAGTCACTACCTGACTCACGTTGAACAGCTCGTTCTCTATCTCGTCCCAAACCTTCTGATAAGGTGTCAGGTCGTTAGGCTTTGCTGTAGCCAGATTGATGCTCGGCTTTGATCCCAGCATCACCTGCATACCCTGCCATAGTCCCAGATTCTTCGGGAATACAGGGTATGGATTTGTCATCGCGCTATATGATAACAACTGAATACCTTCTGCCGAGACCTGTAACTTGGCATTGTTGCGAGTAAAGGAGTTCATCGTATCGATGGCACCGCAGGGATAAAGGCTGGCAATGTAATGAGGTAACAGCTCAACCTTATCCATCGTGTAATTCATCAACCTCGCATTCGAATGGAACAGGAAATGGTAAGCCAGATCGATAAGCCAGTCAGGATGCAGCGGATATAGATACGACGATATGGTACATAGCCGTGCTGTATTCAGCCTGTAGTCGGCAATCGAAGTGTCTGGAGAGTTCTGTAACAGTAATAACTGAAGAGCCAGAGCCTGCTCATTGTTCTTGATCAGCTCCAGATTATCCTTCGTCTTGTCTATCCTGCCGTCGCATTCGCGGATATACAGTTCCAGCAGTTTGATGATGGCGCTGTTGAATGGCTCTTTCTTCCATCCCTCCATGTTCCTTTGGCAGATGATGTCCAGCAGTTCCTTGATCCTGCCGTTCATCAGCTCTGGTCTCCTCAGAAACAGGCTCGACAGGATATTGAAGTTCTTGATGGGATGATACACGAATCCTGACACCTGCAGTTTGTTGAACAGGCTGTTGATGAAATTCGTGGGAGTCTCTGTTGCGTTTGGGTCGTGCTCGTTCTCTATCAGTTCCGCCGCCTTGATATAATAACCCAGTTGTTCTATCAGCAGCGTTAGTCTTTCCTGGTAATATTCCCTTTCGCCGTCGGCGCAGAGATCAAGCAGTTCTGACAATTCAAGTATGTCAGAGCAGTCCAGCCTGACGGTAGTGAGGTCTATCTTTTTGTTTAACAGGTTCTGAATCCACCTGTGACATTGCGACTCGAATGTTTTCTCTCTTTCCTCTGTCAGGATTAGCCTTGTGAACTCCTTGGTATTCCATGACAGTTCCCTCCTGGCCAGTAGATTCGTCAGCTTTTCCTCTGTTAAACTCTCTTTGTTTTGCCATAGCTCACTGATGTCTACCAGTTCTATCCTGGGATGCTTTTCCTTTACCGACAGGACCCTACATTTGACCGTCTGACCTTTGAACAGTTTCAGGCTCCCCGTTCCGTGCAGATAGGTGGTGATGCCTGTTGACTCGTCTATGACCTCGCAATAGGTCGCAAACAGTTTTCTCACTTTAAACTCGTAGATGCCATCCGCTCTGTAGACATCCCTCGGCAATTGTTTCTTTTGTTCCATATTCGTTTTTATTATGTTGAAAATCTCAATTCTTGGTTATATATCAGACCCAATTCAGGGTTCAGATTGCAAAGATACGAAAAATAGACCAAAAAATCGCAGTTGTCACCATATTCCTCGTTATGATTTAACGGAGTTTATGTTAATGCAAGCATCCATAGCAGCATTACTTCTATCTTCTTGCATCTAAATATTGTTAAGTCTATATCCCGTTCTGCATTTATTACGTGGGAAAGTAGAATACGATTAACGGTCATCACTCGATATTACAAGATATGACATAAATCGTTTATTTCCAAGCAATTCCACACTCGCAATATCATCAGCGTTAATCGTTGATGATATTTTTTTCGCTCATTTTTGTACGTTATTTGTACGTTTGGGAAAATCCCAACGTTGGCACATGCTCACTCAATGTCTCCGACTGGCACGCATTGGACACCATTGGATTGCTAACCGATGTCTCACCTTGGCACACGTTGGACACATTTGGACACATTTAGACAGACTTGGACAGAAAACAGGTGTAATAACATACAAAAATAGGATATATGGAAATAGTTAAGAAATGCGAATGGTGTCACAAAACATTCATTGGTCAGATGGTCACTGCAAGGTTTTGCAGCAGTAAATGCTGTGATCAAGCATACAGGTACAAGAGGAAGGTGCAGTCAGGCAAGTACACTCCTGCCGATAGCAATATCGATTTGAGTACCTTATCACGAAGAGTTGATGAGCGGAAGCACTTCAATGACACGCTGAAGGATAAACAGTTTCTTTCTCCCTCAGAGGCAGCAAAGCTTCTGGGTGTTTGCCGAAGTACAATCTACAACTATCTTGCGCTACAAGAATTAAGGGCAAAGCAGTTTCGAGGAAAGACTATTATCAGAAGGAGTGACATTGAAAAACTCTTCGATGAAGCCCCATCTTATAAGAAGCGAGGCAACATCCAAAAGGGAAAGAAAAATCAAAATGACTATTATTCTCTTAAGGAAATGATGGAGAAATTCAAAATCAGCAAACGGACGGTATTCCGTAGATGTGAACAGTTCGGTATTCCTCAAATCATTGAAGGAAGAAGAACTTTCTGGAAGAAGACTGACGTTGACGTGCATTTCGCAGAGTTGCTTGTGCAATATGACTTGAAAGACTGGTATAATGCACAGCAAATAGAGGACATATACGGCATGAAATGTGCTGCACTCAAGAAGTATGCCCTTCGTCATAATGTGCCACGAATCCAGTTTCAGAACATCACCTATTACTCGAAAAGCCATATTGATAATCTCAAACGACTTGCCAAGATTTCTGATGGCAACTATTACACCGTTCAGGATATTGTCAAAAGCAGCAGTTTCTCAACATCCCAAGTACGCTACTATGTCAAGAACGAAAAGCTAAGTGTGAAAAGAGTCAACGGACTACTGCTTATATTGAAGGCTGACTGGGATGCTTTCGTGAAAAGATACCAGGCAAGCCATCTCTCTGAAGCACCCAAGCAACAAGAACCCAATCCTTTCTACACCATTGATGAAATTATTGAGAAGTACAAGGTAAAGGAAACGACCATCTATCGCATTGCCAAAGCGCAGAACATAGATGTCTTTACTATCGGGGATAAGAAATGCTTCCCCAAGACTGGCATCGACAACTATTTCATCAAGGACAATCCCACCCCAGAAC
>JAEEGJ010006090.1_pt1 | contig 36732 bp, 33 predicted proteins | sample 8958761 | NCBI WGS metagenome assembly JAEEGJ01 (sample SAMN16246546, study PRJNA631951) | gut metagenome | biome: gut microbiome; feature: rumen; material: RS-attached | host: Bos | place: Iran: Karaj | collected 2018-10
ACCTCAATTACCTTGGCTGCATCCCCAGACTTATCTACCACTGCAGCCTTCCAAATCTTAAGTGATTTACCATCCACAAAAGTAAAAGCCGATGGCCATGGATTTAATCCACGAATGAGTCGTTCTATTTCTACTGCAGGCTTGGTCCAATCGATAAGTCCCATTTCCTTTTTAATCATGCCAACGTGTGTGGCCTGAGATTCATCCTGTGGCTCAGGAGTAATTTCTCCTCTCTCCAACGCCTCGATAGTTTTGACAGCAAGCTTTCCACCGTCAACTGCCAATTTATCAAACAGACTACCGCCAGTTTCATCCTCTGCAAGAACAACCTCAGATTTAAGGAGCATATCTCCATCGTCAAGTCCTGGTCCCATAAGCATTGTTGTGTTACCTGACACCTTCTCGCCGTTGATGACGGCCCACTGTATAGGTGCAGCGCCACGATACTTTGGAAGTAATGAACCGTGAACGTTGACACAGCCAAGTCGAGGCATATCAAGAATAACTTTTGGTAAAATCTGACCAAAGGCAGCAACCACAAATACATCTGCCTCATATCCCTTAAGGTATTCAACTGATTCCTCTGCTCTGATTTTCACTGGCTGATAAACTGGAAGATTGTGCTCCACCGCCCACTCCTTGACTGGAGTCATTTGAAGCTTGCCACTGCGACCCTTTGGCTTGTCAGGTTGACTGACAACTAGGATAACCTCATGCCCTGCTTCATATATTGCCTTTAAAGTCTCCACCGCAAAATCCGGTGTGCCCATGAAAACTACTTTCATCTATGTAAGTCCTTTCAATTATCGCACCAACTAAAGTGATGCAAACAAAATGATGTGAGTGTCAAATGTTACTTTGCCACTCACACCAATATTTTACCATTTTCCTATGTTTTTGTAAAAAATAGCCCTAATTTCAATTTGATATGCACCATTTCTTTTTGAAATCTTCCCATTCTGAAGTTTCTCGCATGAACTGATACTTGTCGTCCTCACAATATTGCTTGATTTGATTGCTTATTACCATATTTAAAACTGCCGGATTAGATTCCGCAAATGTCATATGCTCAAACAAGCTTGATTTTGCAAAATCCATCATTGTATCTGAGTTGGATAACATTTTATCGAGAAGCTCAAGTGTCTGCTTTCCATCCTTCATGTCAACAGCAAATTGTACTTTTCCTGCCAATTGACTGTACAATCCCATTTCAAACAACTCTGCCAAAGCTGCTTCCTTCTCAATAAGAGTCTTGGCCTTTTCAAAATTCTCTGTTTCTATTGCGACCATGTATAATTCATACATAAGTGTAGACATATTCTGATGACTTAAATACAATGACTCTTCAAGAGCTCTGTACGCCTCATCAAATTTTTTGGTTCCTCGATAGATAGAGGCAAGCTTTCTTTTCTTGTCTGGATTCTCATCTGAATAGTATTCTAGGCAGCGCTCAGCATCCTCGTACCTCTCTCTGCTTATGAAAAAACCATAGAGAGCATCTACCGCGCTCATCTTTGTAGATTCAGTATCGCTCTTTAAAAGCTCTTCTAAGCACTCTTGAATCCAGTCGTCATATTTTGCTCTCTCACTTGCTCCAAGTATTAGAGTCTGAGCTAATAACATAGATGCAAGGGAAAGCTTGAGGTTTTCTGCGTTGGGATATTCCCTGACTATATCTACCATCTTTTGGTAAATCACATATAGCTTTTCCCTTCCAATCATTCCATGTAACTCTTTTATTATATTTGAAACTTCAAGTTCTGAAAGGGTCTCATTGAATGAAAGAAGTTCATCCAATGAAATGCCTAGCAATCTGGCTATGGGCGCCAAAAGTGATATATCAGGCGTTGATGCGCCACTCTCCCACTTGTTCACTGCAGGAGCTGTAACACCAAGCTTGTTTGCCATTTCTTCCTGTGTCAGCTTCTTTTCTTTTCTATATCTTCTAATAACTTCATTTATCTGCATAACATATCCTCCATATCAAAATAAAACAATTAGCACGTGCTTTACATATGACATTATAACCGCAGAAAACAAAAAAATGTATTGAATAACATTTAGCTAATATTTATATTTTTTAACTGTTGTTCATATATCTATTGCCTTTAAAGTGATTCAAACGTTTTGTCCAAGCCCGTTCATTTTCATCTGTTTATATTTCAACCCCCACTTACAATGAGCTGGTAAACAACTTATTTGTCCGTCAGTCGCCTTTTCTTCTTTTGAGTATTGAGTAGGAAACAATCTATTATTATCATTTATTTGTTCAACAACGTTCATTTTACCCGCGTAATTTTCCGAATCTTTATTTCTATTTTCTTTTTTATTAACGTCAGGTACAGTTCGTTTTTTTAAAAATCTCTTTTGGGAATATATATTATTTTTATGTCGTATCATGTCTTCATGATTAGTTATTATGGTTTCCACTACCATAACATCATGCTGCATATTAAATATGTCCATTATATTTTTGGCACTTAACTTATTAATACCATTCTCTTCCTCTAATAATCTGCTTATCTCAGAACATGGCTCTTTATACTTTGCAAAAATATTCCCATAAAATCTATGGCCATCCCTATCAAGATTCTCTAAAGCTTTTCTTCTTTTATTAATTATATTATTTCTGTATCTCTTATTACCGTTATGATCATTTTCGTCCGCACCAATTGTCTCTAACCATGCTTCCGTCTCATCTCTAACCTTCCCTTGTACTTCTATTTCTTTTATATATCCCCTTCTCAACTGAGAAACTAAATCAGGTATATTTGCATTTATCTCTTCAACTCTTTTGATAATTCTCATTATCTCCACTAATCTATCTTTTTCTAGTGGCTTGCATGCTTCCTTATACCAAGCTTCTATAGTCGGATTTTCTTTTAAAACGCTTAGATTTGTATTTTCAAAAACATTTTGCTCAAGATCCTTTTTTTCTCTTGATAAGCCTCTTAACATAGAATCAAAATATCCGTTATAAGTCTTTAAAGCCATTTTAATAATCCGTTCTCGCATACCCTCACTATTAAAATAATTATATTGCATAGTGCGACTCTCCGAATCTATCTCTGCATTAATTTCTAATAGTGCGGCTGGAGTAGACACTGGTATCATATGATTAAATTTCAAAACTCCTACAAGTTTTGAATCTTCATCCTCACATTTAATTATCGCGTCAAATCTCTCATCTCTATCTAAATCCGCCTTATTTGGTGTTTGCATTGGGACAAAATACGATATTCCATCGTAAGGTGAAAAAACAGGCCCCAAATAGGGTCTTCTCTCTTCTTTATTAAATGGTACTAAACTTGACTCCAATTGATTCAGATATGAATCGTTAATGTGGAAAAGTCCAAATCTATTTGTATCATTCATATATTTCATAGTTAATCCTCCTTTTAATATTTCTATTACTTCACCATTTCATCTATAATTCAAAAAAAAATAGCTTTTTTTTCCATAATATAAAACTTTTTTAAACATAAAAAAGAAGACTCCCGAAAGAGTCTTCCTAAATAGTCTTAACTTCAAAATTTATTTATCGCAAATACGTACCAATTTAAATCCCTTTACCCATGGTGTCCTTTCTGGCTTCGGGATATTATCAAGTAGATACTCTCTCCCAATAACGCTGCTGCAACTATTATTAATAATACTGCCAACAACCTTGCAGTCTTATTATTTTTAACTTTATCCGGTATGCCACTGTCATACATTAGGGCATAGGTAGAAAATCTGCCTGTTGCAATTGTGATGGTGTCCTCATCATTATCCGAATCCTTAAGCAAGGTACATTTGCCGCCGTGCGCACGCATAATGTAGTACTTTCCGGAAACACCCTTGTATTTGTCCGGGATGGTAATAGTGATGAGAATTGGAGTGTTGGTAGCCTCAATCTGTTCCCAGTCACCATCGTCAAACTTAAAGGAAATGCTTAAATCCAGGTAGTTTGCCATAGAAAGACTTGGAATATCCTTCCTATAGTTTTCTAATCCCTCTTCTATTACCGCCTTATCGGCTTCAGGCACTACACTTTCATCCAGCATCTTTGCCTCAACAATAATATCAACTGCAGCTCCCTGTTCTACCTTTGCCAGCTGCTCATCGGTAAGAATGGCCATTATCACTGCCTCAGCATCAACAAGCTTGGCTGAAATCTTGGAAGAATTATCAAGCTCCATAGTCAGACGCACTTCACCCTTTCCAATTATAATTGTGGTGCTGCTTGAAACTGCATCATCCTTATCCTCTGAAGCCTCTTCCGTCTCCTTGGTTTCTTCCTTTATTTCTTCCTTTGGCTCTGTTTGAGTCTTTGCCTTATTACCTTTATTTTTCTTGGATTTATCCTTCTTTACTTCTTCAGCCTTCTCATCATCCTGAGTGCCCGAAGTAACAGTTGCTGCCTCGTCCTCTACATCCTCTTCGTCCTCGGCATCGTCCTTTTTATTCTTGTTCTTATTTTTATTCTTATTCTTGTTTTTATTCTTCTTTTTCTTTTTTACTTCCTTTTCCTCTTCCTCTTCTTCCTCCTCATCATCCTCTTCATCCTCAACTATGGCTGCTGCAGCCTTCTCAGTCTTTAAGGTATAAAGAGTTGCCTCGGATGGATTGGTGGTGTCGTCGCCACGAAGTCGTACATATATATCATATGAAGTATTGGCTAATAATCCTGTAAATTCGTATTCGTCATCTGCTGCAGGCTTAACCGAATCCTCCCAATCTGATTCCTCTGGCACGTAGCCTCGCTCACAGATAATGTATTCCTTGTCGCCCTCCACTCGAATTCTAATGCCGTTGGAGGTCTTTGAAACCAGCACTGGCTGCTCAGGAGCAGGCAGATTTGTCTGCCAGTCGCCCTCTTCATCGTCCCCGGTATCTCCCGTTTCTCCTGAAGAATTGCCTTCAATAGTAAATTCTTTGGATAGGCTATAAACCCTATCTCCTATTGTAATGTTGACTTTCGCTGTGTATGTTCCAGCCTCAACAGGAGGATTGGTTCCCACGGAATCGTCCTCTGCTGTGTATGTGATATTACCTGCACTTGCACTGAGTCCCAAGGTGCTGTTAAAGGAATCCAAGCCTGATACACTTGCACTAAATGGACTTCCTGTGTACTGGCCACCTGCTGCTGTCAAAGTGATTGTGGCAGACTTGTCGTGGTACTCACAGGAATCATCACAGGTACATAAGACCGTTACGCTTGCTCCTGTAAATCCGCTAGGATCAGGAAAGCTGTAGCTATGCTCATGTGGTGGTGCTGGACTGCTTACATTTATTGTTATAGTAGGCTTAGCTGCACTCTCATCCCACTGGTAATCTTCATTTGTAAATTCCGGATAGAAAATATATGCTCCAACCTCAGCTGTTATTGTCTGGCCTCCGCCTGCCAAAACATCTTGTGGCTCGTCGCCGCCCTCGGTCTTCCACTCAACAATAGCCGTGTCAGGTATAGGTGTAGATTGAACCTCTTCTGCCTTTGCAACTATTGTAAATCTAAACTGGTTTAAGAAGGCCTCTCCATTTCCCTGGCTCTGATTATTGTCCTGGCCCTCTTGGCCCTCAGGAGCTTCCCCCTGTCCTTCACCAGCTGCGGGGTCGTCATTGCCCGGCTCTTGTGGGACGCCTTCGTTATTCTGACCAGGGTCTTGAATATCTCCCTGACCATCCTGTCCCTGATTATCGTCTCCACCTTGGTTCTGATTATCTCCCTGGCCCTGGTTTTCATCACCATTTTGACCTTGCCCTCCGGGCTCCTGCCCTTCACCGCCATTTTGTTGGTCAGCAGCGCCGTTGTCATCAATTATATAATTAGCTGTAATTCCAATACTTGTAGGGATATGAATAGAATCATCAAAATCGTCCCCCACAGTTACATTTTGCACACCAAGCTCTGCATCAGCTGCCAAAAGTGTTGCTGATGTAATTTCCCAATAACCATTTTCCCCATCGGCACGTACATTCATATTGGCCGCTGCAAAAATAACAAAAAGCGTAATACCAATAGATGCCGCCTGCATCATCCTTCTCTTTCTCATTTGGCCTCCTCCACGATTTTCGTAAAAAAGCACAAACTCCCCCCATAATGTAGTTCTTCTATTTTATAATATTTTTATGGATTAATACACAATTTCACAGAATCTTTGGAAAAAAATCACATTTATAGAGTGACATTTGTCATGTCCGATTATGACAGCATTCACTGTTTAATGGATTCTAGAAATAATATTATGATATCAGAACAGAGATTAAGAAATTTTAAATCACAGAAATCCAAAACAAATTTCTACCGAAAAATCAAAATCATTTTAAAAAGATATAAAGGAGAAAAGCATGAGCGATAACATTATTTCAATTAGCAATCTTGTAAAAAGATACGGAGACAATGTAGCGGTTGACCATTTTAATCTCGAGGTAAAAAACGGTGAGATACTTGGCCTCCTTGGACCAAACGGTTCCGGCAAGACAACCACAATCAACTGTCTGCTATCTCTACTTAAATATGATAGAGGGGATATTCAAATATTTGAAAAGCCAATGAAGCCTGATGCCTACGATATCAAAAGTCAAATCGGTGTGGTAATGCAAAATGTGGCTGTTATCGACACCTTGAACGTATATGAAAATGTCGACTTCTTCTGTGGCCTTTACATTAAGGATAAAAATCTCAGAAAGAAATATGTTGAGGAGGCATTGGAATTTACAGGGCTTTCTGATTACAAAAAATACAAGCCAAAGAAGCTTTCCGGCGGTTTACTTAGACGACTTAACATCGCCTGCGGAATTGCCCACAAGCCAAAGCTAATCCTCTTTGACGAGCCTACAGTTGCAGTAGATCCTCAAAGTAGAAACGCAATTTTGGAGGGCATCAAAAAGATGAACCGTGAGGGCGCCACAGTTGTTTACACCTCCCACTACATGGAGGAGGTTGAAGAGCTTTGCACACGTGTAGTAATTATGGATCACGGCAAAAACGTGGCAAGCGGTACATCCTCTGAGCTTAAGTCTTCACTTATCAACCGAGAGACAATCCGCATTGGTTTACCTAATAAGTCACCAGAAATCATCGCTGACCTTAAGGAAATCAACCATGTTTATAAAGTCATAGAGGATGGAAATGATGTGGTTATCAAGTGCGATGGCGGCGAACACAATCTTGTGCACGTCCTTAGCTACTTGTCAGATAAAAATATTCCATTTGGACATGTAACAACCGAACTTCCAACTTTAAACGACGTATTCCTTGAAATCACAGGAAAGGAGCTTAGAGACTAATGTTTGTACGTATTTTTCTATATAAATTAAAAGAATTATCGAGAATGCGAGCAATCGTGGGATGGAACTTTCTGTTTCCGCTGGTACTTGCAACAGCCTTTTATGTAGGCTTTGGAAATCTCGTGAAGGAAGACCCTGACACCTTCAAGACCATCGATATTGGATACGTAAATACGAATTCTCAGGATTCTCCTTTTACAGAATTGTTAGATGAGCTTTCAAAGGAAACCGATGAGCATATTAAGGTTTTGAATGTACGCTCCTTTAAGGATGAAAAAGCTGCTTCAAAGGCCATGACTGATAAAGAAATCGCCGGCTTCTACCTTGAAAAAGGTGACAAAATCGATACCGTAATTCGAGAAAACGGACTTGCATCAACAACTTTAAACCAGATTGTAAGAGCCTATGAAAATGCAAAATTTCAATTAGAAGAAATTGCAACCAATCATCCGGAAAAATTAGAAAAGGCCATAGAGCTTCAGTCCAAGAATTTGGACATAATGAAGGAGCACAACTTTGGCAACAACACTTCCCGCTACCTGCAGTACTTCTTCGCTCTGCTTGCAATGGCATCGCTTTTCAGCTCGTGGATTAGCACCGCAATGCTAAGTGGAGTTTGCGCAAACATTTCAGAAAGTGGAAAACGTTTTGAGTGTGCACCTACCTACAAGCTTGTAGCGGTGGCTGCTGGCACAATTGCCGGTATGCTTATTCAGTCCGTTTCAAATGCTATCGTTGTACTCTACATTCAATACGGTCTAGGCATTAATATTGGCATTCCACTTGGTGAGGCAATTTTAATAACAACCATCGGAAGCGGAATCGGTATAGCTGCAGGAACTTTAATTGGCTCATTAATGCCAAACCCAAAATATCACGTTGTAGTGCCACTTTTATTTTCAATGACCTGTTCATTTTTCAGTGGACTCATGTGGGATCAGATTAAGCAGTTAATCCAATACAACTGCCCAATCCTCAACAAGATTAATCCGGCAGCATTGATAACTGATTCTCTATTTATACGAGCCACATACGGTCGGACGGATGTTTACATCCAAAACATAATTATAATGCTATCAATGATTGTGGTTTGTCTGTTCATCAGTAGCATTTGTCTAAGGAGGAGGAAATATGTCAGTCTTTAAAGCTGTTTTTAAATCAATAAAAAGTACATGGTTAAACCTTGTTATGTACTTTGCAATATTTACCTTTTTCGGAAATCTTTCTGCAAAGACCATTGCTACAACCAATGAAACCATGTACAAGGAATCTACCGTAACTGTTGCCATAATCAACAACGACGAATCCACACTTAGCAAAGGATTAGTTGATTACCTTACAAAGACTCAAAAGGTTGTTGACCCTCAGACTGATTCTTTGGAAGAGATTAATGAAAACACCAGATTTGGAATTTATAACTATGCACTTATCATTCCAGAGGATTTCTCAGATAAGCTTACTAATGGGGATGCAAAAAATGCCCTTGAATTTATTTCAGCTGGAGCAACAGCTTCTGAATATCTTTTAACACAGAAGATTGATGACTATCTAAAGGATATTGTGATATATTTAGAGTGTGGTTATTCTGAAAAAGAGGCAATAGATTTGACCAATAAACAAATGATAAAGCTTGAGGATACCAAGGCTTTGGTGCAATCAACCACAGAGGAGGATCACTTCTCCTTCTTCACTGGAATGTACACCTTTAATGCATATAGCCTGATGATGATTCTTTGTACCTGCATCAGCAGTGCTCTTCTATTCATGAAGAATCCGGATGTGAAAAACCGTATTTCCGTTAGCGGAATGTCCTTCCAAAAAAGGAACACTGCAATTATTTCTTCTGTTTTATTACTGGGAATAATTTTAACATTACTTTGTATTGCAGCTGTACATATTTTGGGATTATCCTACACTTCAGACAAGTTTTTATACTATATAATTAACACCTTCGCATTGATGCTTATTGGAATTGGTATGACATACTTTATCACATCAATTTCAACCAGTGAAAACATAATATCCATGCTATCTAACATGCTGACACTTTCAATGTGCTTTTTATGCGGAGTATTCGTAAGCACAGAATTGATGTCTGAATCAGTATTAAAAGCAGCTCAGTTCCTACCACTTTATTGGTACGTTTCGGCTGTAAAATACATAAACGACACGCCATTAAACCAGATTTGGGGCGCTACATTTGCTACAAAATTATTAATTGAGCTACTATTTGCATTCATATTCTTTGCACTAGGAATGATAATCTCTAGAAAAAAGGAGCAGTATGCTATCTGACATTGTAATACGCTTACTAGCAGCAATCGGACTAATAACAATTGTGAATACAAAGGGCATTACGACTACCTCAGTCGTAATGTCTATTTGTATTTTTCTCTTGTTGGAAATCAGCCTGCTTATAAAAAGCAAACTTCTAAACAATCTGCTTACTGTAATTCCTTTTGTAGCTTCTTTTATTTATATCCTTGTTATCAGGCCAAATAGTGCCGCCATATTTGAAATTCTACTTTTGATTCTGGCTGCCTTTACTGCCTGCTCATCCTATCTTTACACCGAATTGACTGGCTACAAGGATAGATTGATAAAGACCAGAGATGACAGCAAAGAGTTGGAATATATGCTAAAGGGTAAAAACCAGCGACTTCTTAAGGAGCAGGATCAACAGGTGCATCTGGCAACCTTAGCTGAGCGAAACCGTATTGCCAGAGAAATCCACGACAATGTAGGTCATCTACTATCAAGGGCCATCCTTCTTCTTGGAGCCATCACAACAGTCAACAAGGACGAGGCTATCGCCCCACAGCTCAAGATTCTTTCTGACACTCTTGATGAGTCCATGGAAAAAATGCGCTCCTCAGTCCACAATCTCCATGACGATTCCATCGATCTTGGCAAGAATTTTGAAGAAATCATTGGAGAGCTTAAAAGCTTTACCGTAAATACGGAACTTGATTTGGAGGAAAATATTCCAAAGAATATCAAGCTTACCCTTATAGGAATTTTAAAAGAGGCTGTCACCAATATTATCAAGCACTCTAACGGGAATATGGTTTCCATTATTCTCCATAAAAACTACAGCTTTTGCACACTATCCGTCCATGATAACGGTACCCTGTCTGAGGAGGCCAAAACTATGATTGCAGCTGACGGCTTCGAGGGCATAGGTCTTAGAAATATTAAAACAAGGGCAACCTCCATTGGGGGAGATGCATATTTTTATACAAATGATGGTTTTACAGTGTTTGCAAGATTACCATTTGACAAAAATCTAAAGGAGCAGGAGTAGGGAATGGAAAAGAAAAGGATTTTACTGGTTGATGATGATGAGCTTATCACCATGTCTTTGGAGATGATTATCTCTGCAGATTCTGATTTTGAAATAGTAGGAAAAGGCTCTAGCGGACGTGAAGCGATCAGCCTCTATGATGAGCTTCAACCGGATTTACTTTTGATGGACATTCGTATGGCTGATATGAATGGACTCGAGGCAGCGGAGGCTATTTTAGAAAATCACAAGGATGCTATCATCCTGTTTCTTACCACATTTTCTGATGACGAATATATCGTAAAGGCGTTAAAGCTTGGAGTGAAGGGCTATCTTTTGAAGCAGGACTACAAGTCACTTCCTGCCGCTTTGCATGCGGCCATGGATGGTCAAAGCGTATTTGGTGGTGCTGTTATAAACAAGCTTCCTACCCTCATGAACTCAGACAAGCAGTCTGACTTCGACTACAGTGCTTTAGATATAACTGAAAAGGAATACGAGGTTATTCAGCTAGTTGCCGAAGGCTTTTCCAACAAAGAAATCTCCCAGAAGCTTTTCCTTTCTGAGGGCACAGTCAGAAACTATCTGTCCACCATACTTGAAAAGCTCAATCTGAGAGATCGTACTCAACTTGCAATTTTTTATTTAAAGAATGTAAAACAATAACCCTCTCTGCCTTTGCAGAAAGGGTTATTAACATTTCTAATTATTTTCTTCCTCTTCTTCCACAATGTCTTCAACATCATAGAGCGGGCCCTCTACCTTTTCTGTGTAGATGTGGCCATCCAAGTGGTCTATCTCGTGAAGAAGGGCTCTCGCCATAAGCTCCTCACCTTCTACGATAAACTCTTCCATATTTTCATTTAATGCCTTTACCTTGGCGTAGTTTGGACGTGTAACCACACCAGTCTTGCCTGGCACTGAAAGGCAGCCCTCATTACCTGTCTGCTCTCCAGATGTCTCTAAAACTTCCGGATTGATAAGTGTAACAGGACCCTCGCCGATATCGATAACACAGATTCGTCTAAGAACGCCAACCTGTGGTGCAGCAAGACCAACACCATCTGCATCATACATAGTATCGTACATATCCTCTATAAGAGTCTTTAGACGTGGTGTCAATTCTTTAACTGGCTTGCACTTTTTTAAAAGTACATCGTCCTTGCCATATTCTCTAATTTCTAATAATGCCATTTTATGCCCTTTCTATTTAACAAATTAATCTGATAATCCTAAAGTGTTCCGATAGGATCAAAATCAAACCATGTTGTTGTATTGCGATATTGTTTTTGCTCAAGTAAAAACTTGTCGATAATGTCCTTTACTCGAACCAGACGGTCATAATCGTCGTCCTTTAGATAAATAACCCTGCGATACACATCCTTTAATTTTGCAAAATATGCATCCTCCGGACCCATTATAACAATTTCCGGATCATTTTGCCTGATAAGATTTGCAAGAATATCTGCCTGTGCCACAGCATCCTGCTGCTTGTCGCAGGTAACCTGTATTCCCAAAATATGGGAGCATGGCGGATATGAAAGCAAATGCCTGTAGGCAAACTCCTGCTGATAAAAGGAATCATAATCCTGTGCAGCCGCAGTGACTACCGCGTAGTTCTCTGGCTGATAGGTCTGAATAACTGCAATTCCAGGCTCAGTTCCACGACCAGCTCTGCCCACTGCCTGAGTCAGCAGTTGGAAGGTGCGCTCCCCGCTGTGATAATCCGACTCGTTAAGTGATATATCGGCAGCTATAATTCCAACTAAAGTAACGTTGGCAAAATCATGGCCCTTTACTATCATCTGGGTGCCGATAAGCACATCTGCCTCCTGGGCCGCAAAGGCTGATAGGATTTCCTCGTGGCCATCCTTGCCCTTGGTGGTGTCGGCGTCCATTCTAAGAACCCTTGCCTGTGGAAAGGCCTGTTTGACAATCTCCTCAAGTCGCTGTGTGCCAGCCTTGAAGGAGCCAATATATTTGCTGCCGCAGCTAGGACAAACCTTAGCTGCCTTGGTTGTATATCCGCAGTAATGACATTTCATGGTGCCATCCTTGTGCAGGTGCAATGAAACGTCGCAATGTGGACATTTTAACACATGGCCGCACACCCTACAAGAAACAAATCCCATAAGACCTCGCCTATTTAAAAACAGCATTATCTGCTGATGCTTTTCAAGCCTGTCTGCCATAAGCTCCATCAGCCTTCGGCTAATCATTGAGCGATTGCCTGACTGAAGCTCCTGACGCAAATCCACAATCTCGCACTTTGCCATATCCTGCCCCATGGCACGATTGCTAAGATTAATCAGCTGATATTCTCCTGCCTGAGCCCTGCTGTAGGCCTCCAGACTTGGTGTTGCCGAGCCCAAAATAACTGTGGCCCCGGCAAGAGCCGCTCTATACACAGCAGTCTCCCTTGCGTGATATCTTGGTATAACCTCGGACTTGTAAGAGGACTCGTGCTCCTCGTCAATGATGATAAGTCCCAGATTGGCAAATGGCGTAAACAATGCCGAGCGAGGGCCAACCATTATACTGATTTCCCCTGCCTTTGCTCTTTCAAACTGGTCAAACCTTTCACCTGGTGACATGCGACTATTCAGGATACTTACCCTGTCACCAAAGCGGGTATAAAACCTCATGACTGTCTGATATGTAAGGGCAATCTCCGGTATCAACACAATTACCTGCTGCCCCATATTAATCACATGCTCCATTACATCCATGTAGACCTCGGTCTTGCCGGAGCCTGTAACTCCATGGATTAGGTATGTCTTGCGACGGCCTGTATCAATGTCTGCCTTGATTTGCTCTGCTGCCGCTTCCTGCTCCTCGTTTAAAGTGATCTGCTTTGCCTTTGCATCCTTGTTGATGTGGGGATTTCTAAAAGTCCTTACCGACTCAACCTTAATAATCCCCTTTTTCTCAAGGTCCCTGATATTTGCTGAGGGAATCTGAAGCTTTTTGGTAGCAAGCTCCCAATCCAAAACATCTATCTCAAGCAATTCTCTAAGGAGTCGCTCCTTGCCTACTGCGTGATTCTTTTTAGTAAGAAGCTCTGTAAGCTCTATCTTTGCCTGGTCTAAAGAAATATTAAGGCTGATTTCTTTTTTCAGCTTTTCGTTTTCCTTTTTCTTGATGGGAATAACTGTCTTTAAAGCCTGATTCATGGTGGAACCGTAATTGCGCTTAAGAAAAGCAGCCAAAGAAATAAGCTGAGATTCTATGGCGATGCTGTCTTTCACAACTCTCGCAATAGGTTTCAGCTTAGAAACATCAAAGCCTGGCTTATCATGAACAGCAACAACATATCCAGTGATGGCTCTGTCACCCTTGCCAAAGGGAATGACCACCTGAACGCCCTCAAATACCTGCTGTTCCAGCTCTGTTGGAACAATATATTCAAATGTCTTGTCTAATCTCTCATGAGATATGTCAATTATAATATCAGCGTATTTCATAGAAAATATTTTAGCATAAAAGGGTTTTATTTTGTAATTTATGTGGTAGAATAAATTGATTTAAAAAAATTTGGGAGGATATCCTATGCGTCATCTAATGAGCCCTTTGGATTTGTCCAGAGAGGAACTAGAGCAGCTTATGGACCTGGCAGATGATATTAAGCTTCATCCGGACGTATACTCCGAAAAGTGCCACGGCAAAAAGCTTGCCACATGTTTTTACGAGCCAAGCACTCGTACAAGATTATCTTTTGAAGCCGCCATGTTAAATCTTGGTGGTTCTGTCCTTGGTTTTTCATCAGCTGATTCTTCTTCAGCAGCCAAAGGCGAAAGTGTTTCTGATACTATTCGTGTTATTTCTTCTTACGCAGATATTTGCGCTATGCGTCATCCTAAAGAGGGTGCCCCATTAGTCGCTTCACAGCGTTCACTTATTCCCGTTATTAATGCAGGTGATGGTGGTCACCAACATCCAACTCAAACATTGACAGATTTATTTACAATCCGCTCTCTACGTGGCGAGATTAAGAATCTTACAATCGGTCTTTGCGGCGATTTGAAGTTTGGTCGTACTGTCCACTCTCTCATTAATGCACTTGTTCGTTATCCGGGAATTAAGTTTGTACTGATTTCTCCTGAAGAACTCAGGGTACCTGAATACATCCGCGAGGATGTTTTAGACAAAAACGGCTTTGAATATAAGGAAGTTGATTCCCTAGACAATGTAATGGGCGAGCTTGATATCCTTTACATGACAAGAGTTCAAAGAGAGCGCTTCTTCAACGAAGAGGATTATATCCGCTTAAAAGACTTCTTTATTCTCACTAAAGAAAAAATGCACTTGGCAAAGAAGGACATGATGGTGCTTCACCCACTTCCTCGTGTAAACGAAATTGCAGTAGATGTGGATGATGACCCAAGAGCAATGTACTTCGAGCAGGCTAAAAACGGTGTGTTTATTCGAATGGCTCTTATACTTACTCTTCTAGAGTTGGTATAACCCCATTCATTTAACTGGATTATAACTTATTAATCTTTCAATATTGGAGGAACAAACATGTTAAATATTAGTGGAATTCACGAGGGCTTCGTCCTCGACCACATCAAAGCAGGTGAATCCATGACAATCTACCGCAACCTGCATTTAGATACTCTCGGTTGCGATTGTACCATCGCCATGATTATGAATGCCAAGTCCAATAAAATGGGCCGCAAGGACATTATTAAAATCGAGTGTCCTATCGAGCGAGTAGATTTAGATATTCTTGGTTTTATTGACCACAATATCACCTGCAACATTATCAAAGACGACGCCATCGTGGAAAAGAGACAGCTTTCTCTCCCAAAAGAAATCAAGAACGTTATCTCTTGCAAGAACCCACGTTGCATCAGTACCGTTGAGCAGGGTCTCGACCAGATTTTTGTCCTTACCGACGAGGAAAACGAGGTATACCGCTGCAAATATTGCGAAGAAAAATACACTGGAAATAAATAAAAAGTTTATGGCACATTGCTTTTGCAATGTGCCATAATTTTTCTAGCTCCACGTCACTTACAATCAATCAACATTTACTGTTTCTTCTTGAATTAATCAATTCAATGAAATTATCTTTTTCTAATACTATAAGGCCCAAAATAATTAATATCCCGCCCAAAAAATCCTTACTGGAAATCACCTGGTTTAGAACTATATATCCTAATATCGTAGCAATAAAAGGTTCTGACATTTCTACTAATTGAACTTCTCCAGGCATTGCATTACAAATTGCTTTATTTGTAAAGTAAAATCCACCCATTGTTGGTACTATAGCAAGTAAAATTATAAACGGTATATTTCTAATATTAATGTTTACACCTGAATTGTTAGCCATTAATTGAAGTCCTAAAAAGACTGTTCCAAACAGAAAAAGATAAAATAAAGTTCTAAGTCCTGACTCTATATTCCACATCTTATTCAGAAAAATATATAGTGCATATCCACCACCAGCTAGTATGGCATATATGATTCCTATCAAACTCCCTTCTATATGCATATTTGATATAAACATTATTCCTATGCCTGTAAATACAGCTATAATAGCTATCACCTTTGCAACAGTCATTCGTTCCTTTAAGAATATACAGCTTAAAACTATCGTAATAATTCCAGACGCATAAAGAAGGAAGGAAACTAAAGAAACTGGAATGTATTGTATAGCTGTCGTTTCAAATATATACATTACATTTATTCCAAAAAACGCTAGAACAGCATATTTGATCAAATCTCTTTTTTCAATCTTCATTTTAGCTCTGATATTTTTATTTAAAGTGCATATCATTATTGTAAATATTAAAGCTACAAAACATCTCATAAATGCTATTTCTTTGCTTGTAAGTCCCTGTTCTATTAAAAGGCTACTAAATATCCCTATGCAAGAATTACAAAATGCTGCCATTAGCGCATATAACAGACCTTTCATTTAATTTACCTCACCTTTGCATATAATTCATTATCCTGAGAAATATCTTCTATAATAACATCAAACATTATCGCTTCATCATTGACGTTTAAAATACCTTTCTTTTTGTAGTACTCTTCCTCCTCTTCCAATTCTTTATTAAAAATATCCTGCTTTATTTGATAATTACATTTATGAATATATCCTGCTTTAGCTTCAAGCAATCCTCTAGGTTTAAATACTCTAACAAAAACATTATCGTCTTCCTCAGCCTGTTCATATAAAATAGTTCCATCCAATAGTTCTAATGGAGTAGATATTTCCCAAAAAGCCCTTACAATTCCATATCTAACAAATTTCTTCAAAAATAAAATCGAAGTATATAAATCCTCATAACTTTCTTCTGGTAAATTGTGAAACATAAAAAGTTTATTCAACAATCCTATTTTATTCGCATCAAAAAGCAATCTTTTAATATTATCAATATTTATCCCTTTATTTACAGAATTCAAAACTTTTTGTGATGCACTTTCTAGCCCCCATTCCACAACTCTTAGGCCAGCATCATACCATAATTTCATATCCTCAAAAGTTATCGTGTCATCAAGTCTACTATAGGTTAACCACCGAATATTAATTTTCCTTTCTAAAATTTTAGAACAAAATTTATTCTTTAATAAACGAGGAAAATCATCATCCACAAAATGAAATAAATTTGTATTATAGGTTTTCATCAATTTTTCTAATACAGCAATTATGTTATCAATATTACCTGCATAGTATTTTTTACCATATGTTCTGAAGTGTTTGCAATATGTACATTTTCCCCAACTACAACCTCTAGAAATCTGCATTGGCAAAGCATGTGTCAAATACAAATTTAAATTTAAATCTGAAAAATCTGGAATAATTTCATCAAAATCACATGGTGTTATTGGCTTATTCATTTCAATTCTATCTTGAACTCTATAAATAAGATTTGGTACATCACATATTTCTATTAAGCCGTCCAAATAATCAATTAATTTTGGTACAGCAAATTCCCCCTCTTGATACACAGCATAATCAATAAAATCAAAGTTCTCCAAATATTTAGCTTTATAATATGTGACGTCTGATCCACCAAAAAATATTACTCCCGAATAATTATATTTTTCTCTAAGCCTTTCACATACCCATATTGAAATCTTTCGTTGCATTTGAACAACCGAAAATCCAATTGCCTTAGGATTCTCTTCAATAACTTCTAAAATATTTGAATCAATAATCTTAAAAAAGAAAAAGTCAGGAAATGTCTTTTCGACGCACTCACTTGAAACCACAATCTCAATAAATGATGTACTAAAACTTAATATTCTCATTATGTTTTCAAATATAATTGTATTAACTTGACTTTCAAATACTTCCACATAACGTCTCGACTGAAGTAAATTCTTGACATTTTCAACTTGTTCATATGAATACTCCGTATTAAGAAAGTCTAATAACTTATAAAAATATAACATCCCCTTATAAATCTTATCCGTCATATCTTTCTTCAATAAATAAGGCAATATTTTTTCGTATATTTCTTTTAAATTATCTGCCTCAAGAATACCATTTTTTATAACCACATTTAAATCATATTGCTTAGCACTATATCCATTTTTCTTTAATGCGCCTACTAATATACTTGTTCCTAAAGGCGCTATTTCCATTGTCTTATTTGGAAACTGTAAAAAAATAACATCAATTTTATCCATTTTTAATTAATCCTCACGCCATTGCAAAATCGTCCATTGTTGCTCTTACAAGAGTTTTTTTACTATAAATTTTTTCTATATCATTCTTCATCAATTCATGTATTTCTTTAACATATAAACTACTAAAGTCTTGCTTTATTCCAGTTTCTTTTTCTCGAATCGCTTTTAAGAGGCATTTTACAATTATATTATTTCTCATACCCAAAAACTTAATGGTATCCATTATATAATTTATATTTAAATAAGCAGACTTTAACATTTTGCTGTTATTTCCTAATTTATACAAAATATAGATTTCTTCCTCGAAAAAATAGCATTTAATAGTGTTATATACTTGAATACTTTCCTCAAATGCCTCTGCGTTATTAACATCGAATAGAATCTGTAATTCCCACCCATTACGCTTAAATACACATAACGATTTACTAACCTCTTCTATTATATTTTTCATTTTATAGTCTACTTTTAATATCGGAGTAATAAAGTTTTTAATATCATTACTTAACGAATCAATATAGTCCATATTTCCTATATTAAAATACATATTTACTAGAGGTAATCTTCGCAGCATTCCAAATCTTATTTGTTCCAGTATCCCCAAACACTCATTTAATATTAATTCATTTTCAACAAATACATTTATAACGAATTCATCCTCATACATCCCAATCGTTGAAAAATTTTTCAATCGTTCCAAGTCTTTCTCATCTCTTAATATTATTTCTTCCAATCTATAATTAATTTTCATCAAAAACCCCCCTTTTTTCTACAATTTACTGTTTAAGTAAGATAATACCTTTTTCTTAATATATGTCTAATTACACATATTTATACTATACCACTTCTTAATCAATTCGTATATACGATATTTAAATCAATAAAAAAGGAGGCATTAACCTTTATATACGGTTAATGCTTCCTTACCTTTACACTTTTACTGAATTTTGTAATTGATGCCCTGTAGCATATTGAGCTTTGCGTATCGTACTATCATGATAATAGCTCCAATGCCGCTAAACAGGTACTGCTCTCCAAGAAGCTTTATGAAATCCTTGAAGACTCCTTCCTCTACAATCAACTCCCAGAAATATCTATATATCTCCCAGAAGCCTACATCGCAATAGTCGGCTGCTACAGTAACAATATTCATAATGGCATATACCTTTACAGCAAAATAAATCATGATTGTCATGATAATTCCGCCGATGATAATGCCTTTGGTGCTAAGCTTCTTTCCAAACTTAACATATCCGCCAATTGTACATGCGCCCATGATTATTCCAGAGGCAACAGCCACATACCCCAACTTATACAAAGCAATAATAGCTGCAACACCAACTAATGAACCTAAAATTGCACCAATAACGCCAAGTGATGTGCGCTCCTCAACTGTGCCTTCAGCCATATCTTCATTGTTTGTAGGTGGTACAAAGTCAACGTAACAATCGTCGCAGATAAAATTAACTCCGCCCTGGATGTTATATGTTCCGATGCTCTCTGATGGCTTACCACACACCTGACATACATCCTCATATCCATTGAGCTCAAGATAATCTGAGAAAGAACGAACCACCTCTGTAACATTGTCGATAATAGTTCTCTTGAGCTGGCCCTTAATCTGTATAGTAACTACGTAATCCTTGTTAGTAACTGATTTGATAGCAGCTATACTCTTTCTGGCATTCTTCATACTCTCTTCGCTAATAGGCTGACCATCCTTTGCAACAGATACTTCCGCATAGTATCCACCGCTTTGCATAAAGTATACCCAAAAGTGATATCCATTGTGCACACCTATCAAGGTGCCTGTTGCTTCGTCGAGCTTGAGGCCGGTATAGGCTCCAATCTCTTCAAAAATACTTTTCATAATTTTATTCATCCCTTACATCTCCTAACAAAACTAAAAATTGTTCCTTGAAACATATAATAATACCTAAATTCAAAAACGTCAATAGTATTGTTCTACTACTTTATAAATTTTTATATGCTTTTTTCACGCCATGTATAGCATGCAGTTCATTCTTTATTCACATTTTCACAAGAACTTGTAGCAAGCATACTCCTGGCATACTAAATAGGAATTTTCGATAATCATTTACTAAATTTTGTATGCCAATATATTTCAAATAAATTTCTCATCAAAAAACCCTGCAGAACCAAATGCCCTGCAGGGTAATCAAACTATATAAAAATATATCTTAGCGCTTATTGGTGTTAGCTGCTGGTGCCGCTGCCTCAGGTGCTGGGGCTGGAGCTGTAGCAACTACTGAACCTGTTGCATCAGTCTGGTAGATTGTATCGCCAACCTGAATTGTCTGGTTAACTACAAGCTTGCCATCTGGTCCAAAGAGGAACTGATTTGCGCCAATTGTAACTGCCTGGTTAACTACAAGGGCACCGTTGTCAGCTGCATAGTAAACTCCGTCCTTAGCCTGTACAAGGCCCTTCATCATTACACCATTCTCTCCAAAGTAGAATGTTGCATCTCCGATAGTCTGCATACCAGTCTGCATCTTGCCATCTGCACCAAAGTAGTATGTTGCGCCATTTACATCAACAACACCTACCTGCATCTGACCCTGATCGTTGAAATAGTATACGCTGTTGTCTATATTTGCAAGGCCAACTGTTCTGTGACCGTCTGTCATGTCAAGATAATACTGACCTGTTGGGTCTGTCCACCAGCCCTTGAAGAGCTTGCCATTGTCGTTTGGATTGAACAGGAATGTCTGACCATTGATATCAATCCATCCAGTCTGAAGGTAACCCTGGTCATTGAAGAAGTAAGCATCCTTATCGATTGCGTTAAGACCAGTAACCATGTGACCGTCCTTAGCGTCTAAGTAACGTGTGCCCACTGCTGAGTCTGTCCACCAGCCTGTGTAAAGCTTACCATTTTCTGCCGGATTAAATAAGAATGTATATCCACCTAACTCAAGCCAACCTGTCTGAAGCTGTGCTGCCTCGTTAAAATAGTAAACGCCATTATCGATTGTTGTAAGACCAACAGCTGCATTAGCTGTACCTGGTGTAAAGTAATAAGAACCTGTCTCATCTGCAAACCAGCCTGTTGTAACAATACCTGTTGCTGGATCTGTATGGTACTTAACTCCTGCAATATCAACCCAACCAAACTGTCTACGGAAGTTGTTGAAGAAGAATACATTACCCTGTCCTAAATCTAAAAGACCTACCTGAGGAATATAAGCTGTGTAATCCTTTGCAGCCATGTTCATATCAACACGTCCGTTGATACCAGGCACTGCTCCGCTTGATGAATACTGCCAGATTGCCCATCCACCGATATCGTTGTGATCTGCATACTGTGCAATCCACTTGTCATAAGCTAAAGCTGATGTAAAGTGTGACTTGTAGAAATTAGTGTATGTGTAAACGATTGGTGTGTAACCCGCCTGTGCAATGACGCTACAGAATGCATTGGCCATTGCTGTACATGTGTTGGCATCAACACCCTTTTGTGTCTTGTCCTCAATATCGATTGCAATTGGGAAATTGACATTGTATGGCTCTACCCACTGAAGTACAAGTGCCGCCTCCTGAGCTGCCTCTTCAACTGATGTAGCATAAGAATAAATATATACACCTGTACGAACGCCGGCTGCCTGAGCACCCTGAATGTTTGCTGTGAAATATGGATCTACGCCTGTCTTTGAACTACCTGCTTTAATAAATGTATAAGAAATACCGGACTGAGCTACTGCTCCCCAGTTAATTGCCCCTTGATACTTGGATACATCAATACCCTGTGTAGATGCATCTGCAGTAATTGCTAATGAAAAAAACATTACAAAAGTAAGTGCCAATGCTGATATGCGTCTAACAAGATTTGATTTTAAAAACTTCTTCACCCTTTTTACCTCCTAAAAAATCTGCTGTTAACATACTACAATATAATAACATAGAACTGCCCATATAAAAACTAAATATTGGACAGTTCTGAAAATTCACTACTACATTTGGTGTCTAACCACCTTGTACTCATCGCCGTTTACGAAGTATGGACATTCGCTATAGTGGCCTGTAACAAGCCTTACATAGTCATCCTCATCCATATCCATCTCGCAGTAATACTGCTCGTCCTCTTCGTCCCAGACAAAATTATTACAGTACTCACACGCCGTCTGGCCCTTTACCTTACTAGCCATCGGATAAGCCCTCCTACAAGAACTGCAAACAAAATTGTTCCTAGCATAATAGCGTATTGAATATCCTCATGCTCTTTGCCCCACTTGGTATTGGTGACAATAATGTAAAGCACCAAACCAGACAATATGGCAAAAACATTAATCAACATATTTGCTACATCCATGCACTAATTACATCCTTTAACAAATAAAATAATTTTGAACCCAAGCCCATAATAATACCGGCAAGTACAACGCCAGACATTATTACTTTTATACTCTTTTTGAAATCCATATCAAGAATAGATGCTGCAAGAGTACCTGTCCAGGCACCTGTTCCAGGGATAGGAATACCAACAAAAAGGAATAATGCTAAATATAAGCTTCCACCTGCCTTCGCCTTAAGCTTTTCTCCACCTTTATGCCCCTTTTCAAGACAAAAAGTAAAAAACTTTCCAATTACCGGTTTATCCTTACCCCACTCCAAAACTTTTCTTGCAAAAAAGAAAATAATTGGAACTGGAAGCATGTTTCCTATAATACAAACTATATAGCTTTGTAAAACAGGCAAGTGCAACTCATTTAAAGCTATTGGAATAGCTCCTCTAAGTTCAATTATGGGAATCATTGATATCAAAAAAATAATTAAATAATTATATAGCATTAATTTACTCCTAATCTTATTAATACTCTTTTACTACTACTCACTACTATAAGCCCTAACAGGCATCCCCTAAAAGTACTACACAATCTCTTTTAGCGCATCAATTACAAGCTGCATCTCTTCATCGGTACCGATACTGATACGCAGATAATCAGCTATGCGCTCTGGATTAGAAAAGTGGCGCACAATGATGCCTCTTTTCTTTAATTCTTCAAAGATGACATTTGCATCTATGCTTTGATGCTTTGCAAAAATAAAATTGCTCTTAGAATCCGGGAAAGTAAATCTAAGCTCCTTGAGCTGAGCCTTTGTCCACTCCCTTGTAGCTATAACATCGTTTATTCTAGCCTTAAAATATTCGTCATCCTCTATGGAAGCCACACCGGCCTTTAAGGTGATGGTATCCATAGTATATGAATTGAAAGCAAACTTACAATCTGTAAGATACTTGATTAACTCCTTGTTGCCCACTGCATAGCCGATACGATTGCCGGCCATGGCACGTGACTTGGAAAATGTACGAACTACAAGAACATTGTCGTACTTGGCTGTAAGGCTCATACATGACTCAGAGCCAAAATCAACATATGCCTCATCAATGATAACAACACACTCTGTGTGTGCTTTAACAATGTTTTCAAAAAACTCTACTGGCTCAGAAACACCTGTAGGTGCATTAGGATTTGGAATTACAATACCGCCGCAAGGCTTTAAATAGTCCTCTGGCACAAGCTTGAAATCCTCATCAAGTGGCTTAACCTCATATGGAATTCTAAATAAATCTGCCCAAACATCATAAAATGAATATGTAATATCCGGGAAAATAATTGGTGAATCTGAATTGAAATAAGTAAGAAAACTCATAGCCAAAACATCATCTGAACCAACGCCGACAAATACATTTTCCTTGTCAACGGAATGATATTTAGCCAAAGCCTCTATAAGAATATCACAGGTTGGATCTGGATATTTTTTAAGATCCTCTATTTTGAGTTTAGAAATAACCTGACCCACCAAAGGACTTGGTGGGTATGGGTTTTCATTTGTATTTAATTTGACAACCTTTGTCTTAGGCTGCTCACCTGGAGTATATGGTACTACTGTTCTAATGTTGCGCTTCCAAGTTGTCATAATATATCCTCACAAAATAATCTACTATTGTTGAATAGTCTCTGGAGCTGGAACAGCACCATCTACTGGGACCTCTGGTGCAGGAACACCTGCCTGCTGCTTAAGTGTAACAACAGCAACCTCAGCATCACACAATACCTGATAGTTTGTAACTAATGCCTTCTGCTCCTCAGTAAGGGCATTGAATGCCTGACGAGCACCTGCAATAGCTGCCTCCTTTTCAAGAGTAACTTCACCGATTTCGTTGATTCGCTGAATAACCTTAGCCTCTGGTGTCTGTCTTGCAAGAGCTGCATCCTCAGCCGCTCTGTTTCCTGTGTAGAATACAAGAACTGGCCAATTTGCCTCTACAATTCCGTATATCTCTTTGGCAGCTGGTATAGGAAGATTTACACAGCCATGGCTACCGCCTGTCTTGTAAATTGTGCCGCCAAACTCATGTCTCCAGTCTGCGTCATGTAATCCCTGACCGTCATTAAATGGCATCCAATAACGTACTTTACTAGCGTAGTCATCCCCTCGTAATACAGCCGGACTCTGCTTAAATGCAATAGGGAATGTACCTGGATGGGTACCATGATTCTCGGAAATCTTTCCTGTAACACATGGTGTGTCATATACCATCACGCCATCCTTGTATACATATACATGCTGCTCTGTAAGGTTAACCTCTACATAAGAGTTGCCATAATCATGCTCACCGTGGCTTGCGGCAGTACAGTATTTGCCTTCAACAAAGGAATGATAAACAAAATCTCTGGTTACATCCTCTCCCGCCTCAAGGTCGCTAACGATTTGATTAACCTCACCGTCGTGGGAAATCTTCCATCCATATGAACCACCAGGAACAGTAACCTGCTCGCCTGATGTGGTTGTGAGTTCTCTATTCTTGCCATAGGTGTTGTACTTCTGACACATGGAATCTACGAACTCACCAATAGCCTCTGTATTCATGCTTACATTGAAATCATCATCCCAAACAAACCATGTTGCCTTGGTTTCTGCAGGGATATCCTCCGTGATGCCCTCACCCAAATCATAGTGAATATCAGCACCCATGTACTTGTTGAGAGTCTCAACTGCTGCCTGCATCTTAGGGTTGTCAGCAGTAATATGTGGCTTGTGATAGCATGTGCCATCAGAAATATTAATCTCAGTCTTGAGGTTTTCTACTGCAAAAATGATTGCGTCCTCAACGCCCTGCTGGTCAATAGTATCACCGTAAACCTCGTCAACAATTTCAAACTCACTGCCATTGAAATTGATGTAAGCATCCTGCGACTCAACTGTAGCCTTGTGCATACTAAAATCAAGACTGCCAGCAACTTCCTTAACCTTTGCTGCATCGTAAGAATTACCAGTCTTGGTATAGTACTCGGCTGGAGCAAAAATACGTCCAACCCAGTTAAAGCCTGTCTGCTTATCAAGCAACGCCTGAACCTGATCTACATCATAGTTTACCGCAACGCCTAATGTATCTGAACTAACCTGATTTACCACATCACCATCTGCATTTACAAATGATATTGTGTAAACGTTGGCACTGTCATTAATCTTTTCATATACTGCCTCAGCAGATTTAAAGGAAGCACCCACTCCGTTTACAGTGCTTCTTATATAGAAGTGATTTCTAAAATATATACTTCCTACTAAATAAACTAATAAAATTGCGCCCGCAACTATTGCAATTTTCTTGATGTCAAGCTTATTCTTGACAACTTTTCGAGCTTTCGCTTTCTTAATAACACTCATCTGAACAATCCCTTTATCTTAAATTAAAATCAAATTTCTCCGTTTGATAGTTTACAGGAAAACGGCAAATAAAATCAACTAAAGATTTGCCGAAATACTGCTAATATTTGACATAACTGATATTTATTAGTGTTTTCTAAGTTTTTTAAGCTCGTCTATTGTAAATTCATAGGCCTCATTACAGAACTGACACTTAACCTCAACAGGCTTTCCATCTGCAATAATTTCATCCATATCCTCTTTGCCAAGAGAAGCAAGACTCTTGATTACTCTGTCTCTGGAACAGTCACACTGATATTTAACCGGATATGTCTCCATAAACTGTAAATCCAAACCTGCAAGGACAGTCTCTAGCATCTGCTCAGGTGTCTTTCCACTTGAAAGCATATCTGTAACTGAAGGAAGAATCTTGAGATTTTCCTCGATTTGTGCAATGACATCCTCTGGTGTAAATGGCATAAGCTGAACTATAAAACCACCGGCACAGTTTACTGTATTGTCCTTATTCATCAAAACTCCAAGACCAACTGTAGATGGAATCTGCTCAGAAACTGCATAGTAATAAGTTAAATCCTCTGCGATTTCACCGGTCTGAAGCTCAACGGTACCAACGTAAGGCTCCTTGAGTCCCATGTCCTTGATAACTCGCATGATACCTAAATCAATTGCACCACCTACATCAAGCTTGCCGTTCTTTGGTGGCAAATCGACAACTGCCACATTAGGGAATCCCTTTACCTCACCCTTGCTGTTGGAGGTAACTGTAATCCCCTTCATTGGGCCACTGCCCTGTATCTGCAAGGTGACAAGGTCATCATCACCCTTTAGCATAACGCCCATCATAGAACCTGCCGAAAGCATACGTCCAAGTGCAGCTGTAACTACAGGAGAAGAGTTGTGCCTTTCCCTTGCCTCTTCAACTAAATCCTTGCTTGTGATAGCAAAGGCTCTAATTGAATCATTTGCTGCAGTTGCTCTAACTATATAATCACTCATTTATTTGTTATTCCTCACTTTCTTTTCTTGCAATAAAATATAATCTTTCGCTGTCAGACTGTGGCGAAGACATAGTTGCCACATCCAAAATATCTAAAAGCTCAAGGCCACTGTCCTTGATTGCTTTTTTAATCTCTTCCACTGTAAAGGCATGCTGAAGATGCTCCTCCTCATATCTGTCAAAGGAACCCTTATCATTCTCTGCGTAGATAGTCAGGAAATAGCTATTATCCCTTGTCTCGCTGTCGTATTCATTTTCCCAGATGAAGCTGCCTTCACTTCTGTTTTCAGCTATGGTGCTGTCACCAAGCTCCTCATAAAAATGCTCTGTTTTAATGTCAAAAATAAAAAGCCCCTTAGGGTCTAAATAGGTGTTGGCAAGCTTGCAAACCTGCAACAGCTCATGCGTATCTGCAAGATAATTGATGCTGTCACAGACACTAACAATTGCTCCTACTGTACCATAAAGCTCAAACTTGCGCATATCCTGACATAGATAAAGGATTCCTTCAGAATCCTCATTTGCCTGTGCCTCAGTAAGCATATCACAAGAGACATCTATGCCAATCATATCGTACCCAAAGGCCTTTAGGCGCCTGGTCATCTGACCTGTGCCACAGCCCAAATCGCATACAATCTCCATGGGCATATTATATTTTTCAAATAAATCCTTTATGTTCTTTGCCCAGGTATCATATGGAATATTATCCATGTACATGTCGTATACCGCAGCAAAGCTGGTATATGCTTCCATCTTAAACCCTCTTAGATAAAAAGCTTGTTATCTTTCTAATAATATCAAAATCGTTTTGAATCTCCTCAACCTTAAGGCGATTTACCTCAGAGAATCCCACTAAAATATCGTGATTGGCCTCAGCAAGGTAGTCCATAATACCATCAATATCACTCTTGATGTTCTTTGGACACTTTATGTAATGACGCTTACCTGCTGTAATATGCAGGGTATAGGTAATTGAAAAATGATGCCATAGGAACTTGTGCATGGTTGAATACTTGTATATCCATATGATGGCATCAATTGGCACAATGGCTACACCATAGCTGCTGGTCTCAATAAAATAGTGCTCCGTAATAAACATGTCCTCAGTAGCCAGCTGTGGCAATGTAGCAAGCTCTTCCTCCGCCTCTGCCAGGATTTCTGCCGGCTTGCCATAGGCTCTTGTCTTTTGAACAGGAAGTGACATAACCGGAAATGAAATATAAATACAGTAGACTATTATAATGACTAAACTGTAAATAGCAAATGCCCAGTAAAATAATTCGAAGGTTTTGGCTGGTATGCCTGTGGCATCAGGCTCTGAGATAGTATAGCTTGAAACCGTCGACATGATACCATCCTCGTTCCAGTTTAAATCCTTGGCCAGGTTGGTTAACAACTCTCTGGTGGCAAAGGACTCGTCTATGATCTGTCCCTTGATGGTGATGTTTTTAATGCTTGGCACACCCTGCTCGCAGGTATTTGGCGAAAGAAGAACAATTACGCACTGTGAATCAATCATGGTGTAATAGAAATACCCACGATTCTGATCAAGCCACTTGCTGGTGTATCCAGTAAAGTAAAGATTGTTGAGATTGTACTTGCCATAGGTCTCGCTATCGGCATACATATCGTGAAGATGAATCTCGTCCTCCTGGTAGTTCTTAGGAAAAATCAAATGACCTACCGGCGTAAAAGCTGTAATCACAAGCAGGATTGTAAGAAATATGATAGGAGCATAAAGCCTATTTTTGTAATATGTACGTATTGATCTGGTGATCAGATGATCTAAATAATCCATCTTGGCTCCTATCCTGTAGTTGAATTACTTATGGCATTCCATCCATGTGTATATATCTTCAAATACTTTGTCTCTGTCTAATTCGTTCAAAATCTCATGTCTGTCACCGGGATAAAGCTTTAAGGTGACATCCTCAACCCCGCCGTTCTTTAGCATGTCTGCTGCAGCTGTGGTTCCCTTTCCAAGGTTACCTACAGGGTCTGCATCTCCTGAAACCACAAGAAGCGGCATGTCCTTGCGCATTTTCTTAACGCATTCCGTTGAACAGGCATACTTGGTAGCCTCAATAAGCCCCTTGTAGGCATTGGCCGTAAAAAGATAGGTACATAATGGGTCGTTATAATACTTTTGAATGTTATCTATGTTTTTGGATAACCAGGAATTGGCTAAATCCTTACCATAACAATCATAATTCTTGTATGGCTTGCTGTATGTCAATTGTCTAATAAGAGGGCTACGGTAATCCTTGCCCTTTAATGCAGATATCACTGCCACCATTCCAAGACCAAAGCTGCAGGTGCCTGCGCTCTCCTGACCTGTGCCCATGATAATGGCACCTGAAATATCCTGAATGAACTCTGCCTTAACAGCTAAAAACTTTCTAAGTAAATATGAGCCCATTGAATGACCCAAAATAAAATATGGAAGGTTGGGATAATTCTCTCTTGTCATAAAATAATGGGTGTAGATATCATCCACCATAATATCAGAAGGATGCTCCCCTGTCATAACGCCAAGCTCCTCCTGACTTGCCACTGACTGACCATGTCCAATATGGTCATGTCCTACAACCACATATCCCTTTGAGGCAAGAAACTGGGCAAAATCATCGTATCTTTCAATGTATTCAACCATTCCATGAACAAGCTGAACAACAGCCATAGGCTCCTGTTCTGGAAGCCACTTACGACAATGAATCTGTGAGTGACCGTCCTTTGAATTGAATGTATATACTTGTTGATTACCCATTTTACCCCTCCTTTTTCATTTAATTGTAATTGATTTATGAACCACATTCAATAAACCTGACGGGTTCTACTTGAAATTTTCTATTATAATCTGAAGACTACGATTGCCTCGGTATTCATTAACAGAAGGCTCATAAATAATATCTATTCTGGCCTCCTGAACCCCTGCTGAAAAAAGGGTCTGCCAGGTGCTTTCATCGTATTTTTCCACCAGACGATTTTCCAACTCCTCAACCCCTCTAAACATGAGACCTGTCATGCTGCCTCCATTCTCTGTTTCAAGGTTGAGCCTGAGATACTGTCCTTCCTTTCCCATATAGGATAGTCGGTTAATCTTAATATCCTTTAGGGCAAAAAGTGGCTTGGAATTGCCGGTGCCAAATGGTGCCAACAAATCCAGCTGATCTACCAGCTCCTCGGAGATGTATGATAAAGGCATATCACAATCAATCTTGATAACCTCCTGCATGTCATCCTCAGTCAGCTTGCAATTATCATTTAGTCGCTGGCGCAGCTCATCAACTCTGTCCTGAGGCAGAGATACACCTGCCGCCATTGGATGGCCGCCAAACTTGGTAAATATATCCTTTACCGCTGAAAGCTCCTCAAACATATTGTAGGCCGGGATTGAACGGCCACTACCCTTTGCCCCGTCCTCAGCCTCTGTAATTACAAGCACAGGCTTGTTGTACCTTTCACGGAGTCTGCCAGCCACAATCCCTGCCAGGCTCTCGTGTAGCTTAGGAAGATAGACCACCAAAACTCTATCCTGATTTAAATCACTGCTTTCTATTAAATCTATAGCACTATCAATGCCGTTTTGAGTCATGGTCTTACGCTGATTATTTAACTCCACCAGCTCATTGGCAGCCGCCAACGCCTTGGCACTGTCCCTTTCCATCAAAAGCTGAATAGCTCTTTCAGCCGTATCAAGACGTCCACTGGCATTTAAACATGGACCGATAATAAATCCCAAATGATAGCAGCTGATAGGCTTGCCCTTAAGCTCAGTTCTGGCAAGCAAAGCATTTAAGCCCACATTGTCAGAGTGTTCTATTGCTTTGGTGCCATGGAAAACCGTAGCACGATTCTCTCCCTTCAATTCCATAACGTCACAGACAGTGGCAATAGCTGCAAACTCCAAAAACTCCATTGCCTCATCTGATGAAAGCCCCATAGATTGATACAACACATGGGCAAGCTTCCAGGCTACCTGAGCTCCACAAATTCCCTTAAATGGATACTGACAATCCTCACGCTTTGGGTCCACAACAGCATCTGCATTTGGAAGTTGTTGGATCTTGTTTCCATCTATTTCAACAAAAGGCACCTCATGGTGATCTGTAATAACAAAGGTCATACCAAGACTCTTTGCCAAATCAACAGCCTCTGCTGCAGCTATGCCGTTGTCGCAGGTAATTATAAACCTTATGCCTTCATCAAAGGCCTGCTGCACCATATCAGGGTTGATACCATAGCCATCTATCATTCTGTGAGGCAGGGCATAATCCACCTTGCCGCCAACTTTTCTGATTGCATTTACCAAAATGTAGGTGGACATAATGCCGTCAACATCATAGTCTCCCACCACACGAATTGAAGTCTCACAATCAACAGCTTCTTTCAAAAGCCGGCACGCCTTATCCATATCCGCAAAAAGCTTTGGGTCCGGAAAGGAATCAAGTGTAGGATGCAAATACTCCTGCATCTCCTCGTATGTATTAAGGCCACGATTAACCATAAGCCTGACAACCACAGGATCTATCCCCAGCTGCTTGCCAAGACCAACAAAATCTGCGCCCTTTCTTTGCATAATCCATTTGCTCATTTACATTCTCGCTTTCTATCTTAAATAGGACCTCTCAAGGAAAACCGCAAGAAGTCTTATGTAATAAACACATCTCCTATAGACACAATAAATATTATCATAAATAATATGCTATAAGCATCAAATGTATTTATAATATACTACAATTTTTAATGTCCCTATATAAGCCCTTAGCTTTAACTGCGGACTGATACATGATATTATTTTATTAATTTATAAAGACTTAGGAGAAAATAATGATTCAGGATATTTTACCTAAAAGGCTTAACAACTCTTACAATAAGGATGCCAAAGTTAAAGCTGACAGCATCATTTTGATTTATAAAAATGGAGAGTTTGCCGTAAGGATTAACGAAGTTGATAGTTCTATAAACTACCCTCATCTTTCAGATTTTACTAATGCAGATAACTTAGAATTTATCTATCTCTTTAACATAGATAATGAAGATTTCTTCTTGCTTCAAAACGTAAATACGATAACATATTTGCCGGCAGGATATGATTTTTATAATATGAGGCAGCTTCGCAGTAAAGAGCTTTTGCCAAGGCACTATGTGTTTGCTTCTTTCACCGCTTTTCAGCTGGCGGAATGGTATGAGGGAACCACCTACTGTGGCAAGTGTGGCGCCAAAAACGAGCATTCTAAAACTGAGCGCGCCAGAGTGTGCCCGGTCTGCGGTAAGACTGTTTATCCTCGTATCAACCCTGCAGTAATTGTAGGTGTCACAAATGGAGACAAGCTGCTGCTAACCAAGTACAGAACCGGCTTCAATCACAACGCCCTTGTGGCGGGCTTTACTGAAATCGGAGAAACCGTGGAAGAAACAGTTCAGCGTGAAGTAATGGAGGAAGCAGGACTTAAGGTTAAAAATATCCGCTACTACAAGTCTCAGCCCTGGGGAATTGCCAGCGATATTCTAATGGGATTTTACTGTGATGTGGATGGAGACGACACCATCACCATGGATGAGTCAGAGTTAAAATACGCTGAGTGGGTACAGCGGCAAGACATTCAGCTGCAGCCCCTGGATTACAGCCTTACAAATGAAATGATGACAAAATTTAAAGAAGGCCTGGTTTAACCAGACCTTCTTTTTTATTTAGGTAAATATCTGCCGCTTGCTATTCCTAGCATCTTCTGATTGCCAGCGAACATATTCCAACTATCAGTAGAAGTGGAAATGCCACTGTCATTAGTCCTCCGAAGACAAATCCCAATATTATCAATGGAAGGAATACAACCGAAAGAACTATTCTAAAAATTCCCCAGGCCGCTTTAAAAGCAAATCCTAAAATATTACCAAATATCAAGAAAAACAGTATGAAGAACAATGTAATCATATTATTCACCACCTTTTACAATCAAATACAATAACTCAACTAACTAATTATTCAACAATGTTGCTAGGATACTCATCCATTACAAGTGCTGCTATGATGTATGCGATTATTCCGCTTCCACATGCCAATGTAAGGAATACCCAAAGTAGACGAACTATTGTAGGGTCAATGTTGAAGTATTCTGCAATACCACCGCAAACACCACAAATCTTTTTGTTACTACTTTTGTGTAATTTCTTTCCATTCATAATTATTACCTCATCTTTCTTTATTGTCTCCCATCAACAAATTTTGAAGGGGTTGGTTTGTTTTTGTTGATTATATTGTATTACCAGCTACATAACTAATATATACCATATTCCGCAAATACGTACTCCCTATTTTTCTTTTTTAGCAAAATAGCTATAATAAAATGGTAATCCCATATGAAATGAAGGATTATTGATAACCGAAATTAGCACAAAACAGTAAGAGGGGTAGCACATTGGGCAGAAAATCAATCAGAGAGGATAAAAATATTTATTTTAAAACAAGGGAGGATGCAGGCCTTACCCGTGCACAGGCCAGCGAACTAGTCGGTTCCATGAGTGAGAGTCACTTGGAAAAGCTTGAGACAGGAAAGATTGCGGTCTATCCTGAGGATGTGGTTGAGCTTGCAAGAGCATATAAAAAGCAGGAGCTTTGCAACTACTACTGCACTCACGAATGTCGCATAGGTAAAGAAAACGTCCCTGAGGTAAAAGCCTCTTCTTTACAGGAGATTGTCCTTGGTATGTTATCATCCCTCAATTCCCTTAACAGCAAGAAGGACCGCTTGATTGACATATCTGCCGACGGAGTCATCTCAGATGATGAGCTTCAGGATTTTGCGGCAATCCAAAAACAGCTCGAGCAAATCGACATGACAGTCGAATCACTCAAGCTGTGGGTTTCGAATATGATTGCTCAAGGCAAAATCAGCAAAGAAAAATTAGATGAACTACGAGAAAATAATTAGCTTCATGCTATTATTTTCCTTTTGCTTGCCTTGCTGCTATTTCATGAATATAATTTGAAAACTCGTCTGTACGTGCCAAAAATGTTGCATGTCCCATATTTTTCATAATATAGAACTTTTTATCTGGTGCATACACCTTGTCAAAGTACTCCTTGGCAGAATTATAGTTTGTAATATAGTCATTATCACCTTGAATAGTATAATAAGGAATCTGATACGTGGTTTCATCCCACAGCGTAGCTGTATTTAGATGTTTAGCCAGAGGCGTATCATCATAAAAATCTTCAACAATTATTCTATACAAGTTAACATAATCCACAAGTGAATAATTGGGATTAAAGAAAACTGATGCATAAATGTTGTAATCTGCTTTGGCGATATCTGAATACATGTCATAACCGTAATAGGTTAAAATTTCCGTCTTTTTCTCAAGGTAATCCGGGTCTTTGGTGTAATCTCCCAGGTCTGCCAGCTTCTTTGCAAAAGCAGGATCATTCTTGGTCCATTCTCTGGCTGATTCCACAAATCGTTCTTCATCCAAGCGATAATCCACAAACTGACCAGTACCTATATAGCATTCATATAAATCAGGATAATCTAACGCAAGTCTTGCTCCCAGATAGGAACCCCAGGAATGTCCAAGTAGTGTAATCTTATCCTTTTCTAAATGACTTTCCAAAAACTTCGTTAGTTCCATACCGTCACGTTCCATCATCGCCATGTCTATATCCTTCAAAGACTGATCCTTTGAATAGGTTTTACCAGAACGCCTCTGATCCCATGTGACAACAGTGTACACATCAGCAATTTTTCTAAGACTCTTGTAATCAATATAACTAGAAGCTGCAAATGGACCACCATGAATGTATAAAAGGACAGGGTTATTTGCATCCTCCCCATAGATATTAATCCATTGCTTTGTACCGTTAATGTCTACATACATGGATTCATTAATTCCACCATCAGGAGTCTTGTTATTGATGCTTTTGCCAACAAACCTAACTACTAATACCAAGCAGATAATAGCTAAGATGGCCTTTAATATGTTTTTAAAAGCTTTCTTTTTTTTGCTCCCGGATTTATTATTCATCTTCATTCTTCTCCAATAAACTCATTGTTAATGTCTAATTATAAGCTAAGAATAATCTCGCCGTTTCTACTACGATAATTAAAGTACGACTGTCGTGGTATAATTTATCATAGGCTTTATAAGCTGTCAACACTTAATTAAAATATTGATATATAATACAAATAATCACTAATGCAACTTCAGGTTGCCAAATTGCAACAACAGGTTGGTCGAAATACCATGACTAAAGATATAGACTTCTAGAAAAAGGAGGTAATGAATATGGCATTTGCAGAAAATTTACAAACTCTTCGTAAGCAAAAAAATCTTTCACAGGAAGGACTTGCTGAGCTGCTTGGTGTAAGCAGACAGGCTGTCTCAAAATGGGAACTTGGTGAAGGATATCCAGAGGTGGAAAAGCTTCTTACCATAGCAAAAAAGCTAAACATCTCTCTAGATAGCCTCATGGGCATAGATGCTATACCTGATGAAAGCTCAAGTTCCTCTAGTGAAATACGAATCTTTTCACCAAATGAGGGAATTACAGTCAGCACTTCTATGGTAACCCGTTCCTCAGAATTCAAAACTGGAAAGGATTCGCCTAAGCTTGCTTTATTTGCCTCTAAAGGTGTTTCAAGCATAATGGGTTCTCCTCAAAACAAGTTCCTGGCCTGGTATAAAAATCTGGAAGATATTTCAAATGAGATTGCAGAAATAAATGCGGCACTTGTTTCCGGTGCGACCAATTACACCTTAAAATACAGTGTAAAATGCAAGAGAAGTTTCTTAAAAGTTAAGATAGATGAATAATTTTTAAATTTTATATTGACAAGCAGATTTTCAGGTAGTATATTGCTTATCGACAAACGATAATTAATTAATGTTAAAGATTATGTTGTATTTTCCTCTTTTCGACTGTCATTGAGGAAAAATAATTATCATTTTTTGGAGTAAAGATATATGAAAATTAAAGCAGAAGAACGTATTCTTAACTTTCTGCAAAGTCATATCGATTATATTCTACTTGCATTGATATTATGCCTGAGTGTCGGTATTAGATTTACAGTAAGGTTTTTTGAAAATGGCGATGCCATCAATTACCTGATTCCCTGGTATGAACAGATTAAGGCAAACGGTGGAATTTTGGGCGGTCTTAGCAAACCAATATACAGCTTTGATGGCACCGTATGCAACTATAGCTTTGTATATCAGTTTTTCCTTGCTATACTTACTCACTTACCTATAAAGCCACTTTACGGCATCAAGCTTTTGAGCTGTATATTTGACTATCTTACAATGTTTGAGTTGGCACGAATCGTTTCTCTTTTGGTTCCTGCAAAACGAATACAAAAGGTACGTATTGCTATAATTATTTTTGCCTTCCACCCGGTTGTATTTATGAATTCAGCTCTGTGGGGGCAGTGCGATGTGATCTACTGCTTTTGGATATTGCTGGCTTTAGAAATGTTTATTCGCGAAAAACACAGGCTTGGATTTATTTTTTACGGAGTAGCATTTGCATTTAAATTACAAGCAGTATTTTTCCTGCCATTTTTGCTATTTTACTATTTCTACAAAAAGCGTTTTTCAATTATAAACTTTTTGCTTATACCTGTAACAGTCCTTGTGCTGAACATTCCTGCATTTGTACAGGGCCGCACCATTAAGGATGTGATATCCATTTATACTGGCAACACAAGCATGTACAAGATTATTTCCATGGGCTATCCAAGCTTTTGGAACATCATAAACGATGGCCTTAAAAAGGAAGGCTACTCTAGCCTTAAGTATGTAGCCATAGCAATCACAGTTGCAGCCCTTGCTATTCACATGTATGTATGGC
>JAEEGJ010006091.1_pt1 | contig 36729 bp, 34 predicted proteins | sample 8958761 | NCBI WGS metagenome assembly JAEEGJ01 (sample SAMN16246546, study PRJNA631951) | gut metagenome | biome: gut microbiome; feature: rumen; material: RS-attached | host: Bos | place: Iran: Karaj | collected 2018-10
ACCTAAAGCTATCGAAAAGCATCTTGCAAGACTGAAGGCAGATGGTATCATTCAGCGAGACGGGCCTGATAAGGGCGGTAATTGGCGTGTCTTGTAGCCAGAAGTTGGCAATATCAAGAGCCTTTCGCCCTGATAATCGCAATGCAGTGAAAGGGAAAAAATAACCTTGAAAAACAAGGAGGAAGCCCTGTTTTGTCACTGCTACGACAAATCGCCCTTGTAACTCATTGATAATCAACAATGGTTGTCGTGTGCAGAAATAACTTTGGAAAGTTCATGCCTTGCTGCATCGTCAATTCTTTGTAGATTCCTCGTGCGAATATTGAAGCCTTTTCGGGTTGAAGAAAAAGGGCAATCTGCTTGGCCGGTCTGGTTCATGTATAGGCCATTATTTAGAATGATTCCAGATCAAAATGCTGCTTTTTGAAGGGAGGTGTGAATATATTTTTGCACACGTGTATAAACAACCCCACAAAGAGAAACGACAATCTACGACGTAATCCAATAATACAAAGTGGTTAATCCCTAACTCAAGGATTGAGTTGATTTTACGAAAATCGTAAATTATTTTATGATTTACGTAAAAATGGTATTATCTTTGTCTACCCATTGTACATAACAAAGTAAACAATGATATGAAGAATCAAACTCAAAGGAGCATTAAAAGGCTCTCAATCGCTACCCTCATTATTGGTGGCTTGACACTTGCTTATATTTATTGGGAGATGATTGCCCAGTTATGGGTAAGCAGCTATATCTATCCGTTGACCTGGAATCCGGACATAAAGGGTTGGCAAATCTTTATCCTGATTGCCCGTTTCGTCGGTGTTACTTCTCTTTTCATTCTGTGTTGCATTTTTCTGTACCGTACAAACAAAGGGCTGAAAGACGGTGAAATCTTCCCTAAATCAAACATCCCAATCATTCGCTGGGCGGCCCTGGTTGCTGCGCTTCTCGCCTTTGTCCACTCCAATTATAGCGCAGTGGTTAAAGGAGAATCGGAGTTAATGGTTGACTCCAATACCATCTTGATTCCTCTTATTGTCCTTCTTTTCGCCGGACTCTATAAAATGGCCTACCATACCGCAAAAGACAGCAGCCTATCAATATGATTACCGTAAACCTGGACAAAATGCTTTGGGAGCGCCACATGAAGCTCTCGGAGCTCTCCGAAAAGATTGGTATATCCCTGACCAATCTTTCCCTGCTCAAGACGGGGAAAGGCCGCGCCATCCGTTTTACGACTCTCAACAAGCTCTGCAAGGTGCTGGATTGCCTCCCGGGAGATATTCTGGATTACCAACCCGACCCGGAAGATACTGAAATGGAAGAGGATATTTTTTCCGATTAGCTTTGCTTATGCTCTCTCAACAATTGCTGCTTGCTCTTTTGCTTTTCCCCATCGCTGTTTTCGGGCAGGATACCGTCTCCGTCAAGGGCCGTATCGTCAGTCAGCATGGAGAAGCCATCGAATACGTACAAGTTTGTATGCCCGCAAAACAGATCGGTACCACCTCCACTATGGATGGCTGCTGGAAGATTTGAAAAAGGATTTGAATATCGCAAAGAGAAAAGCGAAGTAAAAGTAATAGTTTATCTATTGGTTGAGTCAAAAGAACCTCCCCGTGCGCTTCTTATAGTCCAGATATTCCCGGCCGAAATCGGCTTCCAGGCGCTTTTCTTCTGAGCGTACCTGGAGCATCATCAAGGCTGCCACGATTGCAAAAATCAGCAGCGGCCACCAGCTCCAGAGGGCAATCATAACGCCGATGTAGTATATGAAGGTGCCGGACAGCATCGGATTGCGGCTAAAACGGTATGGACCGTCGGTCATCAGGTGCTTTGTCCTGGGGGCGACTTCGTGGCCCATGGCATCGAAGGGATTGCCCTTCCCCACCCGTTTCATATAGACGATGCTCCAGATGCTCAGGGCGAGGCCGGTCAGAGCCAAGAAGGCGGCGAGCCACAGCCTGACAGCCGGAATGTCTGAGAATGACGGTGCTCCTGCCACCCACCACATCAGCGCGGGGATGCCGACGATGAAGATGGCAAACCCAAGGAAGTATCCCAATATCTGTTTCATAAATTTATGGTGTTTGCAGGTATTGTTCCTGTTCTATGCAGCCGTCACTAAGGCGTATCCATGTGCGGAAGCCTTTCTCCCCCAGGGTGAATTCAAACACCCGGACTCCGCTAGGCTGAAGGTCGCCGTAGATATTGTCGAAACAGGTGTACCGGCCGTAAATAAAATAGAAATCCTGCCACCTGATAACGAAGTCGTTGTTGTGGTCGTGGCCGGTGCAGATAGCCTGCACGTCACCCTGCTCGCGGAAGGTCAGATACAGGCCGGAATTGAAAGATGGTGAACAGGGTTCCTCGCCGACGTGTCCGGTTAGCTCGCGGGAATCGCTGTGGAGCGCCTCGTTGTATTCGGGCACCGGAATATGGAAGAAGGCCATGGAAGGAACTATCTCTCCCCTATTCCGTCTCTTGAAATAGTTGCTGGCCTTCCTGTACCAGTCTATCTGTGGAGCGTGAATGTACCCCCAGCCGTTGACACCAGCTATTTCGTCACGGTTACCGCTGTCGAACAGATAGAAAACCCGGTCCAGACCGTCCGGGCCGCTGAGTGTAAGGATGTTGTCTTTGCCCTTATTGACGCAACCGTCAAAACTGCATATCAGATTCAGCAGTTCTTCGCGAGAGAGATCGAATTCTCCGTCGTGATTGCCAAGCGTCACTGCAAAAGGAATCCCCCGCCGTACCAGATTGTCAAACACCAGATGTGCCGCCTCGCTGGCCGGCCGTCCATAGACTATATCGCCCGTATGTATCACGAAATCGGGCTTTTCTGCATCCAGTACCACCTCCAGATTCTTCAAGGTAATGGCTGAATTGGCATTTTCCGGAATTACGTGCGTGTCGGCAATCTGGACAATCTTGAATTTGCCGTCCTTGTTGTAATGCAGCCCGACGGCCTGTTTCACCGGGCAGCAGGCGGTTAAAAAAGCAAGCAGCAGGGCGAAAAACACTCTATTTGCTGAAATAATGTTTCCTTTCATCTGCTTCGCAAATTTAACATAAAAACATTAACTTTGCCAGATATGAAAGAAAAGTTCAAGACCACCATAATGAGCGTGAGCGACCTGCAGAGTTCGCTTGGACTCAAAGGTTTTGTTGGTAGGGCAATTGCCAAAGCGGCCTACGACATACTTGGTCTTGACGGCATCAACCGCGTCCAGGACAACAGCAGCGAGTATTTCGGGGCAGAATTTGCAGAGCATGCCCTCAAGGATCTGGGCGTGGATTACAGCATTCCCCAGGAACAGTTGGAGCGTATCCCGAAGGAAGGCGGTTTCATTATTGTGGCAAACCACCACTTCGGCAGCCTCGACGGCCTTATTATGGCGGCCTCTGTCGGTTCACTCCGCCCTGACTTCAAACTGATGACCACTTTCCTGCTGAGCAGGATTCCCAGTTTGAAAGATATTTTCATTCCGGTGGATAATTTCTCTTCCGGCAAGGCCCGCAGCCTGAACGGCATCCGGACGGCGATGGCGCATATCTCAGCCGGCAACTGCCTTGGTCTTTTTCCCGCCGGTGAAGTTGCTACCTGGCAGCGCGGTAAAAACCGTACGACGCTTGGCGGCAAACGTGTCGTGGAAGATATCCCCTGGGCGCACAGCGTCATCAAACTTGTCCAGCGCAGCGGCCTGCCGGTGATTCCGATGTTTTTTGACGGCGAAAATTCCAAGCTTTTCCATCGTCTCGGGCAGATTCACCCTCGTCTGAGAACCGCCAGACTAACTCGGGAATGCCTCAACAAGCAGGGCACTCACGTTGAGGTCAGGATTGGTCAGGCCATTCAGCCAGAAGAAATCGCCGGTCTGGACACGAACGCTCTTGCGACATACCTCAGGAGCCGTTGCTACGCCCTTGAGCAGCAGACTCTCTCTGACCTGAAACCGGCAGCGCACGAATGGCCGTCTGCTGTAGCTGAAGCCGGTGATTCAGAACTGATTGCCGGCGAAATGGAGAATCTGCCTGCCGACAAGATCCTCTTCGAAAACGGCGACTACCGCGTCTGCCTGATAAGGAAAGAAGATGCACCGAATGCAGTGCGGGAGTTGTACCGCCTCCGCGAAATAACATTCAGGGCTGTGGGAGAAGGCACCGGAAAGCCTCTTGACACCGACAGTTACGACGACTATTTCTATCAGTTGATACTTTGGAACATACCAAACCGTGAGATAGCCGGCGCTTACCGCATCGGAGACGGAAAGGAGATAATGGAGCAGCACGGAGGCATCGGCGGATTCTACACCGCCAGCCTTGTGAACTACAAAGATGCTGCGGCTCCTATACTGGCCAAGTCGATAGAACTTGGACGATCTTTTGTAGTGGGCAGCTACAAAAAGGAGTTCAGCCCTTTGAAGCTTCTGCTTGGAGGCATTGCGGCTTGCTCTGTTAAATTCCCCCATGCAGAGTATCTGCTGGGTCCGGTGAGCATCAGCAACGACTTCCCCTCCTTCTATAAGAGCCTGGCGACCTACTACATCAAGCGGGAGTTTTCTTTGCCCGATGCCGACAGTTTGGTGACAGCACCCCACCCTTTTGTTCCCGATTATCTCAGGGTGAATCCCGACGACCTGCTGCAGACGGTGCCGCATGGCGACATCGCTGGCTTTGACAGTTTGTTGTCGGCAATTTCAGATGGTGAATGTCATTTGCCGGTTTTGGTTCGCAGATATTTCAGCTGCTCCGCCCGCCTGGCCTGCTTCAATGTCGACCCCGACTTTGCCGACAGTCTGGACGGACTGATTCTGCTGCGTTTGAGTGAATATCCTGTCCAGGCGCTCAAGGCGATTACGCGTGGCATGCCCGATGAATTGAGGGACGGCATATTCATGCACCTGTACGGCACCGTCGACCCTCAGTAAACAACTCTTGCTCAGCCCTTCATCAAATACTCTATGACCTTCTTTCCGGGGTCAAAGGGGTTGAGATCGTCCAAAGACATGCTTTTTATAGCCACTGCCATCAGTTCGTCTTCAGAAACGTCGGCAGAATGCTGATTCTTTTCCAGATAGAAGCGCCCAGCCTCCAAAAGCACGCGTTTGGGTACCAGACCGATAATTTCGGTACCGGTAACTTTGATGCCGCGTGCTGCGGCAGCGCGACACACCTCCTCGTAGGCTATGTGCAGCGGCGTGACATCTATGTCGGTGATGTTCATAGACACCTGAGCGATGCCGTATTCGTCTATATACCAGCCGATGGCCTTGCATCCCTTCAGGGTGCCGGGAATCCAGGAACCACCGTCTGGCGATTTACGGCCCTTCTCGCGGACATCGCAGGCTATTTCGGTGGCAATACTGGCGGATGTCGTATTCAGGTTGAAATTGACCGCTATAAGATATTTACGGGCCCCTACGTTGCTGGCGCCGCTGCGTGCGACCACATCATTGTAGGAATCGGGGCCGAAATCGGGTTTGCGGGCCGGGTCTGCCATCTTTTCCGGCAGAGCTTCATACTCACCAGAGCGGCACACCGCCAGATTCTTGCGCTCCGGTTTGAAAGCGGCCGCCTCGTAGCAATAACAAGGTATGCCCAGTTCGTTGGCCATTCGAGCCGCCAGTTTGCGTGCCAAATCGGCGCATTCTTCCAGGGTTATGCCGGCTACCGGAATCAGCGGCAATACGTCTATGGCTCCCGAACGCGGGTGTGTGCCGTGATGCTGGCGCATGTCTATCAGCTCCTGAGCCATGGCGGCGCCGCGGAATGCCGCCTCGCACACGTCACATGGTGAACCCACAAAAGTGACCACCGTTCGATTGGTGGCCACTCCCGGATCCACGTTTAAAACCTTGACCCCATTTACAGTGCCTATAGCCGCCACGATGCGGTCTATCACCGCACTGTCCCTACCCTCGCTGTAATTGGGGACACACTCAATGATTTGATTCAATTGCAGGAACGATTATTTCTTTTTGCCGAACAGGCCGCCCAGGATACTTGTGGCAGCGCCAAGGATGCCGCTTGAATTGCCACCTTTGAGGGTCAGGATAATGTCGTTGAGATCAACGTCGCCGTCGCCGTCCTGGTCCTTGATAATGTTGGACAGGCCGCCGAGAATCGTAGGGATAAGGCCGGTGAGCTTGCTGTTGAGCAGGTTGCCCAGGTTGAGCTTTGAAAGGATGTTGCTGGTGAACAGCTTGCCTGCAAGAGCCGTAACGGGGCTGGATGCGGCGCTCTCCTGTCCGGTGAGGAGTTTCTTGATAAGGTCTACGCCGCCTGCTTTGGTGGCGGTTTGGGTAAGGCTGCCCAGAATGGACTCAGAGAGACCGTTGAGGACGGTGTTCTGTACGTTTGCGGGGATTTCTACATTGCCTGCAGCCTTCTTAACCTGCTGCAGAATAAGATCACTGATGTTTGCCATGATATTGTCGTTTAAGGATTATTGTCTAGCAAACACGAATTTAGGAATAATTCTGACTAATTCCTACAAATAAATCATTATCATGATCTGGGCTGCAACTACGCGTAAAAACATCGTAAGAGGATATACTGTAGCGTAGTTTACGGCAATCCGGCCGGAGCCGTATGTCTGTTCGCTGAAAGAGAGCAGCACGACGTTGGTGGATCCGCCCGCCAGCAAGCCGCAAATCCGGAAAAAGTCCATCTTGAGGGCATATTTGGCAATCAGGGCCGCAATCAGCATCGGTATTGTGACAATCAGGAAGGCGTAAAGAATCCAGCTGTAACCGCCGCCGACAAGGCTGCTGACAAATGTTTCTCCGGCACTGATGCCGACCGCCGCCATAAACAGCGACAGTCCAATCTCACGGATCATCAGGTTGGCGCTGAGAGCGGTGTAGGTGGTGATTCGCAACTTGGGGCCGAAGTGTCCAAGAAGGATGGCTACGATAAGTGCGCCGCCGGCCAGACCCAGCCTTAGCGGTTGCGGCATGGTCGGGAAGCGGATTGGCAGCATGCCTACCAGCACGCCCAGGGCGATACCGAAGAATATCGGCACCAGATTGGGTTTGGAAAGGGTTTCAGGCTTGTTGCCGACGAGTCGGGAAAGACCTTTGATGCCCTCTTCTGTACCGACGACCTGGATGCTGTCGCCCACCTGCAGAATAAGGTCGGGCTCGGCCTGCAACTCGATACCAGCGCGGAGGATGCGGGTCACCGTAACTCCGAATTTATGCCGGATGTCCAACTTTCGCAGGCTCTTGCCGGTGATGTCAGATTTGGTGATTGAGAGGCGGCGGCTCATCAGCTTGCTGCCGGGCTTCTGCCACGAGCCCATATCCACGTCGCACTCTTCCCCAAAGATGATACGCACCATATCTCGATGGCCGGCGTCGGTCACAATCAACAATTTGTCGCCTTCAGCCAGAATCCAGTCGGGGTCGGCTATAGACACTTCGCTGCCCCTCATTACCCTGGAGACCACGAAGTGCTCGCCCATCTTTTCTTCCGAGATAGATGCCAGCCGCTTGCCGAAAATGGCGGGATTCTCTACCTTGACGGCTATCCTTAGTACGTTGGAATCCTCATCGCCCTTATGGTCGGTTTTTGCCTTCTCTTTCTCAATATCAATCTTGAATAACGCCTTCAGGCAGATTATCAGCAGCATGGCGCCCAGCACACCTATTGGATAGGCGACTGCGTAGGCCGATGCTATATGGGACGATGCTTCTTCTGCTGCGGCTGCACTGCCGCCGAGTGCTTCGGTGGCGTCGGTAAGTGCTTGCTGGGCAGCACCCAATCCTGGAGTATTGGTTATTGCGCCCGACATGACGCCGGTCAATGTGGCCAGACTCTCTCCTGAAACAATATGGATCAGGAAAGTCACCAGCATGGTCAGCAGAACCATTGCCACTGCCAGAAGATTCATAGACAGCCCTTCCTTGCGGAAAGAACTGAAGAAACCGGGGCCCACCTGCAATCCGATGGCGAATACGAACAATATCAGGCCGAAATCTTTGATAAATGAGAGCATCGTGGGGTTGATGCGCAGCCCAAAATGGCTCATGATGATGCCCACGAACAGGACCCAGACCGTTCCGAAAGAAATGCCCCAAACTTTGTAGCGCCCCAGCCAGAGGCCGGTTGCTATTACCAGCGCCAATATAAGAATGGCACCGGCGGTGCCGCCTTGAGATATCAGATTTATCATTGCGGCGGCAAATGTATAAAAAACTGCAAATAGTTACAGATATTTCTCCAGAAGATGCTCCGTGGCATCCCAAGGGATGAATCCAGCGCGGGGTCCAGATACCGACTGTCCACATTGTGGCTCCCCTTCCCTACGATAGTAGTTACAATAATACTAAAGATTCTTTATCTTTACGGAACATAATCAAGAATCGTACAACAATAAAAGTATACCACTATGAGCGAAGAAAATGTAAAGAACCCCATGGACCTTAATGGTGACGGCAAAGTCACTCTGGGTGAGAAGGCACAGTATTATGCTAGCAAGGCTTCCGAGAAAATCGAGAAAGCCATAGACGATTACAAGGAAACGGCAAAGGAGAGTCTGAAAGACGCCAAGGAATTTGCAGACAAGGCTGCCGGCAAGGCAAAAGAGGAATTTGCAGAGGTAAAAGAGAAGGCCAAGGAGAAGTATGCCGAGGCCAAGGAAAAAGTTAAGGATTTCACTGCAAAAAAGGCTTAAGAACTGCAGGTAGATGAACAGTGCGATTGCAGCACTTATAGGACTGGCCCTGGCCATAGTCCTCATAATCCGCAAAGTACCGCCGGTATTCGCTCTCTTTCTCGGGGCGCTCACCGGCGGCCTGCTTGCGGGATGGGGCATGCAGACCACTGTCGCCGATATGGTGTCCGGTGTCAAGGACATCACCCCTGCCATAGTAAGGATTCTGGCAGCGGGCGTGCTCACCGGCGCTCTGGTGGTTACCGGGGCGGCGGAATCCATTGCAGTCGCCATTCTTAAAAGACTTGGTGCCAAGAGGATATATCTTGCCCTGGCACTCTCTGCAATGCTGCTTTGCGCCACCGGCGTCTTCATTGACGTGGCGGTAATAACCATTGCCCCTATCGCCCTGATGATAGGCAGCCGTGCAGGGGCGCCTCTGCCCAAGCTGATGATAGCCATGATTGGCGGCGGCAAATGCGGCAATATCATCTCCCCCAACCCAAATACCATTGTTGCAGCCGAGAATTTTGGCACACAGCTGCAGAGCGTGATGCTGGCCAACATTATCCCCGCTCTGATAGGCCTGGCAGTGACCGTTTGGCTCATTATTCCGCTTATTCCGGCTGGAAAGGCGGCGCTCGCTGCCGTTAATGCTGACGACGATAAAGAAAAGAATCTCCCCTCTTTCTGGACATCCGTTGCCGGTCCGCTGCTGGCGGTGGCCCTGCTGGCCCTGCGGCCTATCTTTGGCATTGTGATTGACCCGCTGGTCGCATTGCCTTCCGGCGGCCTGTTTACCCTGCTTGTCACCGGACGCTGGAGATCTTCTTTTGAGAGTCTTAAATACGGCTTGGAGAAGATGTCGCCCGTGGCGGTGCTGCTTATCGGCACAGGTGCCATTGCGGGCATTATCAACGCCTCGGCTATTAAGGATGTGTTGGTTGCGGCCCTCTCCGGATGGGGCGCCGGCGGACAGCTGCTGGCTCCAATATCCGGCATACTTATGTGCGCCGCCACCGCTTCTACAACTGCGGGCGCGACCATCGCCTCGGCCTCGTTCTCGGGTGCGATACTCGGCGCCGGAGTGGCCCCCGTAGCTGGCGCAGCGCTGGTCAACGCTTCCTGCACCGTGCTGGACCATCTCCCCCACGGTTCGTTTTTCAACGCCACCGGCGGCTGTGTCGGCATGTCTGTCGCCCAAAGAATGAAACTCATCCCCTACGAAACGCTCGTGGGTCTTACCCTGACAATATTCAGTTTCTTGATACAATACTTCTTTTAATTGACTCCGTTATGCAAGGTTTCTGGACGGTCTTGATGCTTATCTGCTCGAACATTTTCATGACGTTCGCCTGGTATGGGCATCTCAAACTGCAGGAGATGAAAATCTCTACAAGCTGGCCGCTGATTCTGATTATTCTTTTTTCATGGGGCATCGCCTTCTTTGAATACTGCCTCACCGTTCCCGCGAACCGCATCGGCTTCTCCGGCAACGGCGGCCCTTTCAACCTGATGCAGCTTAAAGTGATACAGGAGGTGATTTCTCTCACCGTATTCACCATTATAGTAACGTTTATGTTCAAGGGTCAGCCGCTTCAATGGAATCATCTGGCCGCCTTTGGCTGCCTGGTGCTGGCTGTATTTTTTGTCTTTTTGAAATGATTGATTACTTTAGCACACTCAATAGTTAAATATTAATTATTAATCATATGTCAACCGTTAAATTCTACCGCCCGGAGCACCAGGTGCCCCTTGAGATGCACAAAGTGCGCATTGTTCAGAAGCTTTTCCTTCTCCCTGTTGAAGAACGCCAGAAAAAGATGGCCGAGGCAGGCAACAACACCTTCCTGCTGCACAACAAGGATATCTATATTGATATGCTCACTGACTCCGGTGTGAATGCGATGAGTGACAACCAGCAGGCGGCTATGTTCCAGGCCGACGACGCTTATGCCGGCAGTGAGACTTATTATCGCCTCAAGAGGGCTATCAAAGAGACTATGGGCCTCAACGATATGCTCCCCGCACACCAGGGCCGCGCCTGTGAGAACATCCTCGCAGAGGCTTTCTGCCGTCCCGGCGACCTGGTGCCGATGAACTTCCACTTTACCACCACCAAGGCCCACATTACCCGTTGCGGCGCTGATGTGGTTGAACTGGTGGCAGCCAAGGGCCTGGATGCAAACAATCTCGACCCTTTCAAGGGCGACTTTGATATTCCCCGCCTCAAGCAGTTCATCAAAGATCATCGCGAGCAGATTCAGTGGCTCCGTATCGAGACCGGTACCAACCTTATCGGCGGCCAGCCTATCTCTGCTCACAATATGCACGAGGTGGCCAAGATCTGCCACGAAGAGGGCATCATCTGCGTGATGGACGCTTCCCTGCTGCAGGATAACCTTCACTTTATCAAGACCCGCGAAGATGGCTATAAGGACAAGAGCATAAAGGAGATTATGTTCGAGCTCTGCGCCGATATGGATATAGTTTACTTCTCCGCCCGCAAGCTCGGTTTTGCCCGCGGCGGTTGCATCTGCTCCAACAACGAGAAGCTGATGCTCCGAATGAAAGAGTATGTGCCCCTATACGAAGGCTTCCTGACCTATGGTGGTATGGAGGTGCGTTCCATGGAGGCCATCGCAGTCGGTCTGTACGAGACTTTGGACGAGGAATATATCAATCAGGGCCCTCTGTTCATCGAGCATCTGGTCAATGAACTCCACGAATACGGTGTGCCTGTTGTACGCCCCGCCGGCGGTCTTGGTGTTCACCTCAATGCAAGCGAGTTCTTCCCCGATATGCCTCACGGCCAGTATCCTGCAGGCGCCCTGGGGGCAGCTATGTACATTGCCGGCGGTATCCGCGGTATGGAGCGCGGTACCATCAGCGAGCAGCGCGAGCGTGACGGAAGCGAGCGTTATGCAGCTCTCGAACTTCTCCGCCTGGCAGTTCCCCGCCGCGTGTTCACCCTTTCCCAGCTGGAATATGTCGCAGACCGCGTCAAGTGGGTTTGGGACAACCGCAAGCTAATCGGCGGTCTCCGCTTTGTAGAAGAACCTGCTGTGCTGCGTTTCTTCTTCGGCCGCCTGGAGCCAGTCAGCGATTGGCAGGACAAGCTTGTGGAGAAGTTCCGCGCAGACTTTGGCGAGAGTCTATAGTATGATAGGGACATTTGTCAATACCGGTACAATTATAGTGGGAGCCATTCTTGGCTCCCTTTTGCACCGTGGCGTAAAGGATAAGTACAAAGAGTCTATTTACACAGCTCTGGGCTTTGCCTGCCTGGCCATAGGCCTTAATGCCACCATCAGCAATATGCGGGGGAGCGAGTTCCCCGTGCTGTTTGTGATTTCTATTGCGCTGGGAAGCGTGATAGGCACTGCGCTGGATATCGACGGCCGTTTCCACCGTCTTGTAGACAAGATTCAGAATCGCGGCAGCAAGGATGTCCAGGCATCTTCTGACGGCGTCTCTGAAACAGCGCCTGCCGCACGTCCCGCATCCCGCCTTGCTGACGGCCTTGCCACCGCCTGCCTGCTCTACTGCATCGGCCCTCTCTCTATGCTCGGCCCCGTGGTCAGCGCCCTCAAAGGAGACCACACCCTGCTGTTTACCAACGCCACGCTCGATCTGGTGTCGTCGTTCATCTTTGCCTCTACCTACGGCATAGGTATGATTCTGGCTGCCCCGGTGCTCTTCTGCTGGCAGGGGCTGTTCTGGTTAGTGGCCAAAATCTCAAGCACCGCAATAAGCGATGCCCTTATGAGTGAATTGCTGATAGTCGGCGGCCTGCTAATAGTCTCCTCAGGCCTCTCGCTCCTCAAACTCGCCGACAAAAAGACCCTCAACATGCTCCCCGCCCTACTTGTCCCGATAATCTGGTTCCTGCTGAAAGCACTGTTCAAATTCTAGGCATAAAAAAAGCGTCCGTGCAGGACGCTTTTTTTTGCTTTATAATACAGATTATCTCTTAAGTTCGTGCTCGCCAAGGATCTCGCGAACCTTGAGGGGTTCGTTGGTGGTGATGCACTCGATGCCGAGGTCGATCATGTCGCGCATGATCTGCTCATCGTCTACGGTCCATACGTTCACGCTCATTCCCAGCGCGTGAGCCTGCTCCACCCATTCGGGGTGAGCCTGGAACTTGCTGAAGTGATAGTCGATGCCGTTGATGCCCATATCGTGGATCTCCTGCGGACCTAGGTCACGCTCTGCACCCTCCAGGAACTGGTTGGTGAATTCAGGGCAGAGTTCGGCGACTCTCTTGGCCATGTTGAGGCTGAAGGTGATGAACATCACTTTCTTGGGATCGTAGAGGTTGTGGGCCTTGAGACACTCAATGGTCTTGTCCACCAGCACGTATTCCCTCTCTTCGCTCTCGTGGGGCTTGAGTTCGCATACCAGCATGGTCTGGGGATTGCTCTCAGCGATGTCGAGCAGATCGTCCAGAGTGGCGGGTTTCTCACCGTTCACGAGCGTTACGGTCAGCAGGGAATCCAGCGGCAATGCGTGGATGTCCAGCCCCTGGATGGTCTGGTCGTGATTTACGAGGATCTGGTCGTCGGCGGTGATGTGGATGTCAAACTCGCTTCCCCAGAATCCGTTTGCCTGAGCCTGTGCCAGCGAAGCGACGGAGTTCTCTGCCATGCCGGCCTCTTCGCAATTCCAGAAACCGCGGTGGGCGGTGATGGCAACCTTGCTCTCTTTGGGAGCGCATCCGGTAAGGATGGCCGCCAGGACGATAGTCATTAAAAAGATGCTCTTTTTCATAATAATTAGTTATTTTAGTACTGTTAAAATCTACTGTTATGCTGCACTTTGACTCCGATTATATGGAAGGCGCCGCTCCCGCAATCATGGAGCGCCTCTGCAATACCAATCTTGAACAGACTCCCGGTTACGGAACAGACAAATATAGCAATAATGCGCGTCAGTTGGTTCGTTCGGCAGTTGGAAATCACTTTGCCGACGTCCATTTTCTGGTTGGCGGCACGCAGACCAACGCCTCGATAATCGGCGCCCTGCTTCGCGGAGCCGAGGCGGTTGTGGCGGCCGAAACCGGCCATATCAGTGTACATGAGGCGGGCGCTGTGGAAGCCACAGGCCACAAGGTCATCACCCTCCCCGGCAAGGAAGGCAAGCTGGAGGCCGATAAACTGGAGTCATATCTCCACGATTTTTATGAGGACGATACCTGGCAGCATATGGCACTGCCGGCGCTGGTGTATATCTCCTTTCCTACCGAATTCGGCACGGTATACAGCCTGAAGGAACTGGAGGCCATCAGTAGCGTATGCCACCGTTATTCCGTAAAACTCTTTGCAGACGGCGCCCGGCTGGGTTATGCCCTGGCCGCCAAGGGCTGCGATGTCACCATAAAGGATCTGTACCGTCTTTGCGACGCCTTCTATATTGGCGGCACCAAGGTCGGCGCCATGTTCGGCGAGGTGCTCGTGCTCAAGAACAAGGACCTTGCACCCCACTTCTATACAGATTCCAAGCGGTTTGGCGCAATGCTGGCAAAGGGCCGCCTGCTGGGCCTGCAGTTCGAAACTTTGTTTGCCGACGATTTCAAACTCTATAAAGAGTGCGGCAGAAACGGCGTGGAAAAGGCCATGGAGCTGCGCGCCGCCTTCGAGGCCAAAGGCTACCGCCCCGCCATCGACTCTCACACCAACCAGCAGTTCTTCACCCTGCCCAACACCGTGATAGACACCATCGCAAAGGGCGCAACCTTCGAGTACTGGGGGCCGCGCGGCGCCGAATCCTCTACGGTCCGCTTTGTAACAAATTGGGCCACCACTTCAGAAGCGGTAGCCCAACTTGCGGCTTTGATACCTTAAGTATTATTCTTCAACTTTCTCGGCTTTCTTGCCCAGCAGGCGCACTGCGCAGAACACCAGGTAGGCCATGCAGATACCGATTATGATCAGCGAGCCGGCCTGGCTGCCTATCTTGTCGGTTGCGATACCCATCAGCGGCGGAATTATGGCGCCGCCCACGATACCGGTAATCATCAGACCGGAAATCTCGTTGGTCTTTTCAGGACGCGACTGGATGGCTGCTGAGAAGATGATGGTGAAGATGCAGGAGCAGGTGAAACCGATGGCTGCCAGAAGCGCTACGATGCCCCACTGGCTCTTTACAAAGAACAGGGCCACCAGCGCGGCTACTGCAAACAATATATTATAGAAGAAATACTTGCGGTCGTTGAGCTTGAGCAGCAGGAAGGTACCCAGCAGGGCGCCTACGGTCCTGCCAAGGAAGTATGCGCTGGATCCCAGCCCGGCCTTCTCTACGGGGAGACCTACCCTTTCCATAAGCAGCTTGGGAGCTACGGTGTTGGAACCTACATCCACGCCCACTACGAAGACGATACCCAGGAAGAGCATCAGGATCGTGGGGTCGCCCAGCAGTTTGAAAGTCTCCTTAGCGCCGGCGGGGGCATTCAGGTCACGCTCTTCCTTGGGGATCTCGGTCAGCATCAGCCATATAGCGCTCAGCAGTGTAAGGCCGGCGAAGATCGGAAAAATGTACTGCCACCCGCCCAGGATGTTGGTAGCGAACATTGCGATGTACGGCGAAACCAAAGAGCAGACGGCCTTGATAAGTTGGCCGGCGGTCATGCTGCTGGTGAGTTTATCGCCCTTTATAACATTGCTCAGCAGCGGGTTTAAAGATACCTGGAGGATAGTGTTGCCGATGCCCAGCAGCGCAAAGGCTATCAGGCAGGTCGGCAGCGAATAGCTGATAAAGGGAATTATCATTCCCAGGAAGGTGACGGCGTTGCTCAGCTGCACTGTTTTTTTCCGGCCGATCTTGTTCATAAGCAGGGCCGTCGGTATGCTCAACAGCAGAAACCAGAAAAAGACGGCGGTAGGAATGAAGCCGGCCAGCGATTCGCTCAGGTTGAAATCAGTTTTTACATAGGCAGTAGCTGCCCCGACAATGTCGCAGAAGCCCATCACGAAAAAAGTATAGAGGATGGCGACTGCGGGAGAGAGTTTGTTTTTACTCATATCTATTATAGTTGATTTCTTGTTCGCTAAGTTAAAAAAACAGCGGCAATCGTGCAACTTCCATTAAAAACGAAATATACCGAAATACACTAGAGTGCGCTGTAGGGCCGATTTTAAAGTTTGGCACGCTACTTGGTATTACCTAAAGCGAGAGTTGAATGTTAAACCTTTAAAAACCTTACGCCATGAAAAAGTTTATTATTGCAATTGTAGCAGTCGCCGTAGGTTTTGTTCAGGCGAATGCAATGAGCCACACAAGAGCACAGTCAGAAGCGCTCTTCCTCACCGACAAGATGGCTTATGAGCTCAATCTCACCAATGCACAGTACGATGCAGTTTATGAGATCAATTACGATTACTTCGTAAGCCTGGTGGGTACTACAGACATTCTGGGAATCTTCTGGAACCGTCGTGAGCGTGAGCTCGAATGGGTACTTACCGACTGGCAGTACAGAGCTTATCTGACATGCAACTACTTCTATCGCCCGATTGTGGTATACAACAATACCTTCCGCTTCGCGATCTACGACCGCTACGCACACAACCGGTACTACAAACCCGTCCGCAAGATTCACAAACACTATCGCGGCGGACGTGACTACAAGGCACCCGGCCACGGACTGGCACACAACCATCCCGGCAAAGTCGGACCTAACCACGGTCCTGCCAACAAGCCCGGTAAGGTAGCTCCGAACATCGGAGCAGGCAAGCCCGGAAAGGTTGCACCCAACAACGGCGGTAACAAGCCTGGCAAGGTGACTCCCAAGACCGGCACCGACAAGCCCGTGAAGGTGACCCCTAACAATGGTGGCAACAAGCCCGACAAAGTTGCTCCCAACAACGGCGCTAACAAGCCCGCAAAGACAGCTCCCAGCGTAGGCAAAACCAACCGCAATAACGGTTCCGCCACCCGTTCCAACATGAATTCCAGCGCGCCGCGCACTACCAAAAACGCACCCGCTGCACGCCAGAGCTCAAATACAGTTCGCGCAAGCAGCAACGGCCGCAGGTAAGTTTGAGCTAAATATATGAATGAAAGCGCCTCCGGGCGCTTTCTTTTTATGAGATTATTAGTACTTTTGCACCATTAAGTTAAGAATGGCATCCGCAAAGAAAATACTGCTTAATATTCTTAAGTACATCCTGCTGTTCGGCGTGGCCGGACTGCTTGTCTTTCTGGCTTTTCGCAAGGTCGACTGGAAGGCGTTCTACGAAGGCCTGCTTCAGACCAGATGGTTCTGGGTGGTTATCTTCTGCATCTTTTCCATACTGGCACTTGTGGGCCGTACTATCCGTTGGAAGGCTCTTCTGGACCCGTTTGACAAGGACATCAGTATGCTCAGGGTCTGGGACGCAGTCAATGTAGGCAACATCGCCAGCATCGCCATTCCCACCTCAGGAGAATTGCTGCGCTGCGGATATGTGACCACCAAAAAACTTCCGTACGACAAGGCGCTGGGGACGATGTTCGCAGAGCGCGTCTGGGATGCCGGAGCCATCATAATACTTATAGTGCTTGCCCTTGCCCTGGAATGGAACAAGGTCGGCGGCTTTTTCAACGAGAATATCATCCAGCCTCTGGTTTCATTCGGGTTCTGGTGGATATTGGCGCTGGTTGTACTGGCGGCCGTCGTATTCATCGTTCTGGTTTTCCGTTTCAGGGAGCGCAGTGTTTTCTGCGAGAAGGTGGCTGGTTCAATTGCCCGTCTCTGGGATGGTTTCAAGGCATTCGGCAAGAGCGAGAACAAACTGCTCATACTTCTCTCCACCGTATTTATCTGGGCGATGTACGTGCTGATGAGTTATTTCATCGTCAAGGCGATGCCGCTGCTGGACGGATTGACATTCTCGGATGCGCTTTTCCTGGCGGCCGTGGGCAACGTTGCATCCATCATTCCAGTCCCGGGCGGAATTGGCGCATATCACTATATGATAGCGGCGACTCTCGGTGTGTACGGCTACAGTTGGGACATCGGCATTCTGTATGCGACCATAAACCATGAGATTCACGCCGTGGCGGTGCTCATTGTGGGCCTGATTGCATACTTCCATCTGGTCCGCGAAATGGAGCGCAAATCAACGATGTAAACGCTTTCAGGGCGATAATTTACAATTATGAAACAGGACGGCAAAACGCCTAGCAGTCATATAGCAGCCTATATTTTAGTTTGTTTAACACTTCTGTTGCTGTTCTTTGCCAATATTCTTGCAGGTCCTGTCAAGGTTCCATTGGGCGAAGCGCTGCGAATTCTTTTTGGAAAGTTGTCAACACAGCAAAGTTGGAACCAGATAATACTCGGTTCCCGGCTGCCGCAGGCGGTGACGGCACTTCTGGGAGGAGCGGCGTTGGCGGTGAGCGGTCTGCAACTTCAGACCCTTTTCAAAAACCCCCTCGCCGGCCCATCGATTCTAGGTATCAGTGACGGAGCGAATCTGGGTGTCGCCCTGGCGATGCTGTACATATCCACTACTAGCTATTTGACCACCATTTTCGCCGCATTCGCAGGTGCGGCAATAGTTCTGGCCATCATCATCTGGTTCTCCCATAAAGTGCGAAATAACGTGATGCTGCTTATAATCGGTATCATGGTGGGATATCTGGCATCGTCGGTTATTTCGATACTTAATTTCAATGCATCTGCCGACAAGGTGCATCAGTATGTTATGTGGGGAATGGGCGATTTCAGCAGCGTATCCATGGACAAACTACCCTGGTTCGTCTCTTTTACGGTTGCCGGCCTAGTTGGAGCTTTACTTTTAGTCAAGCCTCTTAATGCTTTGCTGCTAGGCGATTCGTATGCAGAAAACCTTGGAATTAATGTGCGTCAGGCACGGCTGGCGATCCTTATGATAACCGGTATACTGACCGCCACTGTTACCGCCTTCTGCGGGCCGATATCATTCATAGGGCTGGCTGTACCGCATATCGCCCGCCTGCTACTGGGTAGCAGCAACCACAGGAATCTGGTACCGGTCACAATTCTGGCCGGAAGTGTTGTGGCGCTGCTTTGCAACCTGCTCGCCAACCTGAGTACTGCAGGAGGCCCGCTTCCCTTGAACGCCATTACGTCAATCGTGGGTGCGCCAATCATTATCTACGTGATAATGAGCCGTAAAAACCAGCATTATTTCAACTAATCCTCTAACTGAAAATAATACTTGGGTTCATACCCGGGCAGCAACTCGGGGTGATATATGTGTATAAGATCGGCCAGAATACGGTCCGGATGGAGGGTGATGTCGTCGTAATAGGTGCTAACAAGAGTGTTACAACCGTAGATTGTGTGCGATTTATAAGCTTTGAAGTTGGAATACGGCAGGTACTCCTTCTTTAGGTCTGAATAGCTTAAATTATGCCCGGCACTGTACTTCATCAGCCAGAAGTCCGCATCTCCGCCGCGGTCAAACACCTGCTCAAAGCTCATATGGACGCTTCCCGCTCCGGTAACGTCGCTGAATACATAATTGGCCCCGGCATCGCGATGCATGCAGCCGACATAACTGCCTTGGGAAGGCACAGCCCAGGTCTGGCCCCACTTGCGCTCGAGAACCACTGTAGGTCGCTCAGAAACACCTTCGCACGACTGTTTTAGCTCGTTATAATGGCTGCAGGTAGCTTTAAACTGTTCCTCTGCAATCTCACTGCAGCCAAACAACATTCCATAGAATTTGACCCATTCCGTGCGTCCCAGAGGGTGATGCTCCATATAGTCGGCAGCCTCCACAATCGGGATTCCGAGCTTCTCGGCAGCTCCGTAACCGCTGTTCTCGAATGGCGATGCAATAATGACGTCGCATCCCAGGTCTATTATCTTTTCTACGTTCGGGGAAGTGGATTGTCCCAAGTCGGCAATTTGTTGATTTGAAATTCTTTCTAGCACTTCACTTGAAGTAATGTATTCAGGCTCGCAAACCCCGCAAACTAGGTCCAGAACGCCCAGCTGGGCGGCCATCGCCGCATGTACGGATGTGTAGATAACGGCATTTTCAACAGGAGTGGGTATCAGTATACCCTTCTTTGAGAGAGTATCCCTGAGCCCCCGTCTGGCTTCGAGAGTTGTTCTTGGGGCCAGAATATATACCTTTCTGACCTTTATGGTATCCCAAGGGTCTCTTAAAGTAACACTTGTAAAGTCGTTGAAATAAGCTATTTTAAGTCCTTCTGCATACTGTAGTGTATCAACGGAGATGGGCTCCAAGTAATCTACATTACGCCTCTGTCGGCAGGCTGGCGTCAAAACCATCCATGCCATTAGAACGACTGCCATCCATAGACACTTTGGATAATTACTATAACTCATTGTGTTACTTACTAAAATGAGGTGTTATCTCTATAAATAGTTCAAAATTTCTACCGGGCATCGGGTGGTTTAGAACCGACTCATACTCCTCGTCAAACAAGTTGTTGACCGCAAGTTTGAGGGCAAGGCCTGCGTCCGGTAGCGCAAACCGCCTTTCCAGAACCATGTCGTTCATTATATAGGGTAATACCCTGCCGATGCGGGTTGCCATATCGTTGTCGCTGGTGGTGTATCGCTCGCTGTACCAGCACCATTTATAACTTAAGCGCCAATTCCGATAAGCCAATGCAACTATCGATGAAGCAGAGAATTGCGGAATATATACCAACTGTTTTCCGATAGCTTCATCGGCCCAGCTGGAAGGATCGCCGTGGTTTATGGAAGGGGTCCATGCAAAGTTCCCGCTCCCGCTCAGTTGCCAGCCACGGCCCATCTGAAGTTTGCCCTCTGCCCTGGTTTCAATGCCATATGCGTGCACCTGCTTCACGTTGCGGGGTGTCCAATACCCCTTGAATGTTGGAATCCAGACTATCCAGTTGTCGATATACGAGTCAAACCAGGTTGCAGATGCCTTCAAAGAGTATTGACCGTCGCGTACAACGGCATAATCCAATCCGGCGTCATAGCTGAAGCCCCTTTCCGGCAGCAGATTCGGATTGCCTCCCGGTAGGAAATAAAGATCGTTCAAAGTTGGATACCGGTAGTTTCTACTAGCGGACGCTTTTGCGGTTAAATTCTTGGTAATAAGGTAGTCTATATTAATTACCGGAATTATCGGTGAAAGTGATTCGCCATACAGTTCCTCCCTCAGTGCTGCAGAAAGACCCAGCCTTGGGGTCACATTCCATTTGACAGAGAAGTATGTGCTGCTCTCAAAGCGGCCCTCGTCGTAGCCTATGGCTATCTTTTCAGATGTGCCGGAAGTAGTGCTGCCGGTATTCAGACTTAAAGCGTTGCGGTCGGTGCTTCTTACAAAATGTTGATATGCCGCAATTTGGGCAGTAAGCATAAGGTGTTCGGCGGCAAGCCACTTTCCCTCTGCCTGACCGTGTATGGTATTTATCAGGCTGCGGCTGGTAATCATGGCTGCCATTACCCCGTTGCCTTTGTCCCTGGCAAAATCGTACCCCTGGCGGGTATGTAGCCACCCTGCCTTGGCGGAAAGGATGTACTTTTCTCCGGAATGGTTCCATCCGGTAACTGCACGTAAAGTATTTTCGCTCTGCTCATTGACATAGCCAATGCCATTCCGGTAGTCTACGCTGAGCAGAGGCACTCCACGTACCGAGTTCATCCACCATATATTCAGGCTCAACCTGTCACCGCCGGAGGTGGTATAGTATACATCCTGCATCAGGTGAAAGTCGCGGATGTTGCCGCACCGATTGGTGTCAACTGGGTAATAACTGCCGTTGGGGATTCCGGCCGCGTCATAGGTATACTCCTTCTTGTTATAGTTGCGGTAGGTGAAGTTGTTTTCGCTTACGGTTGCTGCCACGCGCGTCGATGTTTTGAGCCGCCGTCCGCCATAATTGATCCTGACGAACCCGTCCCGGGTATTGTATGACCCGACACCCAGCACCGCGTCCATATCGAATCCTTCCGCCACGGACGGTGCGGTTTCAAGCAGCACTGCCCCACCCAGCCCGCCGCCGGTCGCAGCCAGGGACGAACTGCCGTGCAACAAAGTCGCCCGGTCGGTAAAATAAGACGGAATCAGGCTGAAGTCGGTCATACCCAGCATCGGCGAATTGATTTTCATACCGTTCCAGGTCACCTGGGTGTGGGAGGCGGCCGTGCCACGGAAAGAAACGGTGGCCAGGCTGCCGCGGCCGTACTGTTTTACGAAGATGGAACTGTTGTAGGTCAGGATGTCGGCCATCGACTGCGATACCGTCAGCTTGAGCGCCGCCGAATCCAGACTGGTTTTCTGTTGCCCGATTTCGCCCAAAGACCGGTCGGCAATCACCGACGATTCCTCTATAGGCGTCACAAACGAGGGGTCGTTGTTCCACCAGTCATTCTGGGCATCCATGCGCAGGGGTATTAATAGCGAGAAGAGGACCAAGAGAAGTGTGAGACCCCCGGTCAAGCCGGGGGTGAATGCCATCATGCCCGGCCACGACCGGGCATCTGTCCTTCTCCGAATCATAGCGCCTCCCTCCAACAGAAATTGCCGGGGTTTACCCCGACGCCAAAGGTGTCCAGAACGGTGCCGTTGGCAGAATATCTGGTTACGATTCCGTTCTGTGTATAGTCAATCGCATCACCTACATACAGCTCGCCGGTCAAAGGATCCACCGTAAGCGAATAAAACAGCCCGTTTCCGGGCAGAATCATGGGTTGGCGGGGCAACACCTCGTCAGATGCGTCCATGCCGTAAATGCCCCCGTAAATCCAGTATAAGCGGCTGCCGTCGCCGTTGGTGACTAGCGACCTCGGCGTTTCGCCCATTTCAAAGTAAAAAGTCTTCTCTACGGAGAAGCTTACAGTGTCGATTCTAACTAACGTAGGCCGCTCGTAACCATAGGGGCTCCCCTCGTATCCGCCGTCGGTAATTACCCAGAGTTTACCGTTGCAGTCCTTGACCAGCGTCGACGGCTGGATTCCGGTCACCAGTTCACCTGCGATGGTGTCTGTATCTGTATCTATCTTCAAAATGCGGTTCTGGTACGACCAGCAGTTGACGTAGACATATTTTCCAATTTGAACCATCATTTCCGTAGAACCGGTCTCGAAGTCCATTCCGGTGTTTATATAGCCCGTGATGGTGCAGGCAATAGGGTCCACAATGTAGATTCGCGGATCCCAGATTTGTGTCACGTAGGCCTTGTGAGGCTCAAGAAAGTGGATGAATCGGGGACTTGTAAAGCCGGTGATGCGGCGAACCTCCTTGAAAGTTGCGGGATCGATGGCGAATATAACCCCGGAATTATTGACCACCACCCACAGCAGGCCGTCGTGCATCACAGCCGATTGTGCCACGTCGCCCAACGGAAAGGCGTTGCTGCGGGCAAACACTTCGTTTTCTGCCGATTTGGATTCCGGGTCGTAATAGGTAAGCGAGGCGTTGCCGTACATATAATTGCCTTCGCACAGCACAAATACTCCGCGGTGCGACAGGTCGGCGGCAAACTGTTCTTCCTCTCTCGGGCCATATTTCATACAGGAGACGGCCGCAAGAAGCGTCAGAAGCAGCAGAAGATGCCTTTTCATCAAGGCTTGAGATTGATGGTGAGATCTTCGAAGCCGGTGACTTCGGTAGAGAGTTCTCCCAGCCAGCCGCTCTTGGAATTGACAGCGGTCTGGACTTTAATGAAATCGATATATTTCAGGATAACCTGATTTCCTTCGGAATCCAGGGCATCGTCTATGCGGAAAGAAGATCCGCCATAATTGTCGGCATAGCCCCAGTCATAGTCGGGATTTACCCAGTAGGAGCCGTTGCCCGAGTGGTCATAATTGTTGGCTTTGAGCCTGGGTCCGGAAAGAGTATAGCTGTTTTCTGATATCCATCCGGGATAATAATAGTCCTGGGTGTGGAAAGAGGCCAGATAGTCTATGGTCCCCTCCTGCCCTTCGCTGTCGCTCCAGCGGACATCCTGTCCGGGTCCGTCGGGCTTATAATATGTCACGCTGTAGTCGTGATTGGTAAACTGATTGAAATACTCGCAGCCGCGCAGCTCATACCACTGGTCGTCGGGGAGGCCGTTGCCGTTGTCATCTACGGCGACCCATACTATGCCCGGTTCGCTGCCGCCGGAAACGGCGTTGCCATAGACAGCGAAACTGTAGCCGCCGATATTGACCACGCTATGGTCGAACCCCACAATGATATAGCCGCCGAAGCCGCCCAGCGAGACGAATTTTTTCTCTGCAAGGCGCTCCTTTGCCCACTGACAGGCGGCTGCGGGAGTTTCAATCTTATAAGGCATTGTAACCGGGTCGTTTATGAACTGGCCCGGAGCCGGAGTGTATTCAAAGACTCTGTCGGCAAACGCAGAACTGTGCTGGTTTGCCGGGCGATAGTATTCTCCCAGCGGCTCCCCTTCTATAGTTCTGCTGAAATTGCAGGAAACCGCTGCGAGAGCCGCTGCGAAAATGAATACTATATTGCAAAGTCTTTGCATTGAAAATTATTTCTCTGCGGGCATTTCAACAACTACATTGTCGTATGCGAAGTATGCGGGGGCATTGAAACCATATTCGCCGTAGCAGTCGCTTGTACCGGTAACGGCAAATATAATTCCGCACACGCTGCCCAGGTCGCTGAGATTCCAGGTCTTCCAGGCAAACTTCTTGCTGCCGTCCTTATAAGCGGCTGCATCTGCGCCGTCTATCAACTTGACTGTAGAGGCGAGGGTTGCCTTGCCGGTAGCGTCAAAACCGATAGCTTTTGCGTAGAGGGTAGTTTCGCCAGAAATAGGGCCAAACGTACCGTCGCCGTTGACACAACTGTTTATCATATAGTTGGTGAGGCAGATATCGATGCTCTTGATCACGCGGGCCTGATTGTCAGAGAAGCGGATCATTGTGTTTGCGGGAGCCAAAGAGAAACCCTTGCTCAAAGCGGTAGGGTCATTACTTCCGTAGTGAACCACGAAGTTCTTGCCGCTCTTGGGAGCCACGGGAACCTCAAGCTGATTCATATAACCCTTGCCGGTGTAGTTTGCATCAACATAATTGGAAATGACCTCACCACCGCTAGAGAAGCATCTGGAACCCCAGTTGTCGGGGAAACCGGGGAATTCAAGCATAGTGTTGCCATCGCTCCAGGAATAACCTTCTGCTCCGGACCAGGTCCAAGTTGTCTCATTATAAGTGGTACCGTAGATAAGTTTGCCGCCATACTGGGGGCTGTCGATCAGTGCGTCCCAGGAACTGCCTTCAAAATCGAGGGTCACGGTTTTGGGACCTTTTGCGCAAGAGCAAACAAGTGCAACCGCCAGAGCGGCTACTGCAAGAAATTTAAATGATTTTTTCATATACATTGAGTTTTAAAAATGTAAAATCCGCGTACATTAATAAAAATCAAATGCAGCAGGTCTTCTGGCTTGCTCCGCCTTGCCGCGGCGCCTTCCCGGCCAAAGAGGCCAGTGGCATAAGATACCGGGCGGTTTTTGGGCCCAAACGGGCCGGAGCTTACAGCAGCGGGAACTGCGCAGGACTTTCACCTGACTTCCCTTTTCTGCATTTGCAGCGCAAAGATACTCTTTTTTTCAAGAATAACTAATTAGTTCGGGCAGAGTCTGCTACGGCAGGAACCGGGGACGCCGGCGCGGCTGCTGAGGAGTCGGGCCGCCACTGTTCCCCGCGGACCCTCTCCCGGAATATGGAGCGGCGCAGGTGTATCTCGTCTATGCGGTGATGCAGCTGCAGGATGTCGTTGGTGTGGACTGAATAGGAATTGTCCAGCACAGCCGCCGCCTCGCTTCGGATATCCAGGCACGAAGGGCCAATCTTCAGGATATAAGAGCCTGCATCCACGCTCCACGCAGCCGAGGCGCCATTGTAAGATGCCAGGGCGTCAAAAGGAATAACGAAAGATGCATTGTATGTCTCGCCCGGGGCTATTTCGGGAGTTTTTTCGTAGGCTACCAGGCTCAGCAGAGGCTTGTCCAGAGAGCCCTCCGGAGCCACGACATACACCTGCACGACCTCGCGGCCGGGAAGATTTCCGCTGTTGGTGATGTCTACATACACCTTAAGCGAGTTGCGGCGGACAATCACGTCGGGTTCACCATATTTAAAAGTGGTGTATGTCAAACCGTGGCCAAAAGGATACGACACATCGCGGCCGAAGGATGTAAAGAAGCGGTATCCAACAAACAGGCCTTCCTGATAAAGGAAATAGTCCTGATTGCGGACGCCCATAGCGGCTCTGTCGGCCGAATCCTTTGCAGACAGGGCAAACATAGCACGGAAGCGGCGGGCACGCTCGGAAGTGTCTCTCCTTTGCATTTCAAAGCCGCCGCCGGGGATGCGGCTGCTGTCGCGGCGGGCCATACCACCGCGCGGAGGCATTGCACCTGCTCGGCCACCAGTCTGGCCGGGACGCATTTTCTCTCCTTCCGGCCGGGCTTCTTCACGATGGGCCACCGGGAAATTGCGCATAGAAGGATAGAAACCCAGATGTTCGGGCAGGGTCACTGTCAGATGGCCAGAAGGTGCAACTGTGCCGGTGATGATGTCGGCAAGTGCTCCGGGACCTTCACTGCCGGGGGCGAATGCAAGCAAAATGGCGTCGGGCAGCTCTTTCCACGAAGCGGTCTCTATAACGGCATCAACATTAAGGATTACCACCACATAGCGGTCGTCGGCGTGGAAGCGCTGGCAGGTCTGCTCTATTAGAGAATTCTCTTCTGAAGTCAGGTCAAAGTCTTCTGCAAGGCGGTCACCCTTTTCGCTGCGGCGGGTAATCACCACCAGCGCCATATCGGCCTCGTCTTCGCTGCCGGTTATATTGCAGCCGGCCTGGGTTAGAGCCTGCTCCAGAGCGGGTTTTATGGCTATTGCAGAGTCGCTTGCAACTTCCAGGACTGTGATCAGCTCCGAGAGAGAATCTATCACCGGAAGAGCCGCAAACCTGTTTTCGAGCAGGATGATGCCTTCTGCGGCGGCTCTACGGGCAACGGCCTTGAGGTCGGGCTCGGGATGCTCTTCTTCACGTTTTTTGCCTTTCTTGAATTCCGGTGTGGATACTATAAGCTTAAGGACATTTCTGACGCTGCTGTCCAGCGCAGAAAGGCGGAGCCGTCCATCACCGGCAAAGGTAAAGATAGAGTCGCGCTGCGCCGCTTCGCAGGGAGGCAGCAGGTCGCATCCGGCGGCAATCTTGGCCGCGGCTTCTTCTCCGGTGCCGCAGGTGCCTATCACCGTGCCCTGGAATTTCCATTCTTCTCTGAGCAGTGTGCCCAGCAACTCGGGGTTTGTGGCGGCCGGGGTGCTGTTTATCTTGTTTGAAGCAATGCTAATAGCAACGGGATCGCTTTCTGCAAGAGCTATTTCAAAGCCTTTTAAGTAAAGTTCCCTGAGTGTGCGCGGGGTGATGCAGGCATCGTATTTGTCGCCATAGCTCTTATGGTTGGCGGCGGCAAATGAACAGGGAACCGCCCCTACTCCGCTATGTCCCATACCCTTGATTGCAGCGGCGGCGCTTTTGCCGGAGATGAGCGGATCTTCAGAATAATTCTGGCTGTAGCCACCGGAGAGCGGGTTGCGCAAAAGGTTGAGCCTGGGTGCCATCAGCAAGTCTGCACCGCAGTCAACCTCTTGGTGGCCAATGGCTTCGGCAGTCTCTTCTATCAGCTCTGTATCCCACGAAGAAGCCTGCATAAGCGGCGACGGGAAAACCACTGCATCGGCAATAGCCAGTGTATCCGGCGGAGCTATGGTTATGGACGGAATGCCAAGCCTTTCTATGGGACAGGTGGCGATAATCCCGCCCCAGGTAGAGTCTGCGCGGCCCTCTGCATAGAGGCCCACCACAAGGCTGGCCTTCTCTTCAAGGGTCATAGCCTTTAACACCCGTTCTATATTGCCGGAGTTAAGCTTGGGCGAGCGGCCGCATCCGGAAAGAATCAATATAAATGATGCCGCAAGCAGCGGCCAGTGCTTTCTGATATTCATATATACGCATTTGACCCTCAAAATTAGCAATTTTTATTATCTTCGCGACAATACAAACAGTCATCTGATGAAAAAGATATTTTCGGCCATAATGCTGCTTTTCCTGCTCTGCATTCCTGCCGGAGCCGTGGTCAAGGAAAAGAATATGGACCTTACCGTAAAGGAGCTGCACGACGACCTGCAGGCCTATAAGGCAAATCTGGAATACAACATCTCCCGCTACGAGGCGCAGCGCAGCGACTACTGGTCGCAGATGAACAAGTGTATGCACGAGTGCCAGGAATATTCCATAGTGCTCTATACCCAGCAGGGCGAGCGGCTGTTCGGCCTTTCCCAGGCTTGCCAGAACCTTGAGGACCTTATGGAGGAGTTCCGCAAGAACCAGCATCCGTTCGAGAAGTGGAAAACCAATTTTGACGCCGAACTGGACCGGTACGGCCGTTTAGAAGAGTTGCTGGGCAGGATTGACAGCCGCAGCCTCACCACCAAGGGCGAGGAGGCACGCCAGCAGTGCGTGACTATCTGCGGCGAGATTAAGGAACGCCTTAATGAACTGCAAAAGCAGATTTACTCCAACGACGAGATGTACGAAGCAGCTTCTACCCGTATGGAAGATATGGCTGAATACAATGCCAACCGTTTCGAGAGCATCCGTCACAACGTTTTTATGTCTGGCGGAGACAATTACTTCTCCATACTGGGTCACTTGAAGAGTTTTCTGGCCAAGATCAAAGCCGATGTCGCAGAGGATAACTCCAATATGTTCACCAACCGCAGCACAGTGCGTGAAAATATCATTATGCTGTGTACCCTTGGCGGCATACTACTCATAAGCATTGCGCTGGCCGTTCTTTTTATGACGGTGCTGCTGCCCCAGCGCTTCCGCCGCGAAGGCATCCTGCGCAAAAAGCGCCTGCTGATATCGGTCATCGCACTCAGCCTCTTTATTCTGATATCCTGGTTTGCAACCCACACCTTTATGACAGGTTTCATAATCCTGCCGTCGGTAGACCTTCTTTTCTACGGACTGGTCATAATTGACATATTTCTTATCAGCGCAGCCCTGCGATTCAGCGTTGGCGAAGGCAAGAGCACTATGCGCTGCTATATGCCCATCATAGTTACCACTTTCGTCTTTATCCTTGAAAGGCTGATGCTGGTTAGCAACAACATAGTGAACCTGACCATTCCTCCCCTGTTGCTGCTCTCTTTCATTTGGCAGTTGTCCGAACTGGTGCGTCACGGACGCTTCAGCGAGCGCTTCTCTTCGGTAACCCTGTGGCTTACCTGCATTGTCACCGGACTTATGTGCATCCTGGCCTGGGTCGGATATACCTTCCTGGCGCTGATGCTCATCATCTTCTGGATTCTGCTGCTGACCTGCCTTCAGGCCGTGACTTGTATGAACTATCTCATAAAGCACGCAGACAATCGCCGCACCAAAGGCAAGAAAGCCCGCAATCTGTGGCTCAAGCCCTCTATGGAGAAGCTGGTGCTGCCGCTGCTTAGTATCCTTTCGTTTGCCGGCAGTTTCCTCTGGGCCGCAAAGATGTTCAGTATGCGCAGCTGGGCCGACGGTGTGCTTCACAACAACCTTGTCTCCGGTCTTGTAGATGAGAAGAGCACTCTCACAATCAATATTTCAAGCATACTGGCTCTGGTGGCGCTGGCATTCATCATCGTTTGGGCCATTTATATGGTCAAGACGGCTCTCAAGGAGATTTATAAAGAGAATTACACTACCGGTGCCATTCCGCTATATATCACGCTGGGTAGTATGCTCGCCTGGTTCCTTTTTGCAGTGATATGCGTCAAGGTTATGGGCATCGACAGCAAGGGCCTCATTGCCGCTATGGGCGGTTTGGGTGTCGGCTTCGGCTTTGCCCTTAAAGATACCATCAACGATCTTTTCTGCGGCCTTTCGCTGCTTATGGGGCGCGTCCATCTGCACGACTATATAGAGTGTGACGGTATTCGAGGCCGCATTGTGGAAGTAGGCATCCGCACCACCACAATAGACACTATGGATGGCAGTATGATGTCATTTCTAAACAGCCAGTTGTTTGCCAAGAACTTCAAGAACCTGACCAAGAGCCATAACTGGGAGCTGGCCAAGATTCCCGTGGGCGTGAGCTACGGCACCGATGTGGAAAAGGCCCGCAAGGTTATCATCGAGGCCCTTATACCCCTTCAGGAGAGGCTGGCATACAAAGACACCCAGGTTCAGGTGGCCGACTTTGGCGACAGCAGCGTGGACCTCGTGGTAAAGGCGTGGGTGCGCAGCAGCGACCGTCTGGCAGTGATCCCCGAAATCAAAGAGAAGATATACACCGCATTCAATGCCGAGGGCATAGAAATTCCTTTCCCTCAGCGCGACATTCATATCATCACAGACAACCAAGACAATGGCAAGCAAGAAGCTTAGTCCCGAGACCCTCTGCGTGAAGGCGGGCTGGGACCCCAAGAAAGGCGAACCGCGCCAGGTTCCAATCTATCAGACCACAACCTTTAAATATGAGACCAGCGAGCAGATGGCCGACCTTTTCGACCTCAAGGCTCCCGGTTATTTCTATACCCGACTGCAGAATCCCACCAACGACCTGGTGGCGGCCAAAATAGCTGCCCTGGAAGGCGGGTGCTCTGCTATGCTGACTTCCAGCGGCCAGGCTGCCAGCTTCTTTGCCGTGCTGAACCTGTGCGAGGCGGGCGACCATTTTGTGAGCGCCAGCACCATCTACGGCGGCACTTTCAATCTGTTTGCCATCACCCTCAAGAAGATGGGCATCGAGTGCACCTTCGTTAATGCCGATGCTTCTGAAGGGGAGATTTCCGCCGCCTTCAGACCTAACACCAAGCTGCTTTTTGGCGAGACCCTGACCAACCCCGGAGTGAATGTTCTGGACATAGAGAAGTTTGCCCGCATTGCCCACAGTCACGGCGTGCCTCTGATTGTGGACAACACATTCCCCACTCCAATTAACTGCCGCCCGTTTGAATGGGGCGCCGACATCGTGACCCACGCCACCACAAAATATATGGACGGCCATTCCACTTCTGTGGGCGGCGCCATAGTGGACAGCGGCAACTTTGACTGGGCTGCCCACGCCGACAAATTCCCCGGAATGACAGAGCCCGACGAGTCTTACCACGGGCTGGCCTACGCCCAGGCATTTGGCAAGAACGCCTTCATAACCAAGGCCACTGTGCAGCTGATGCGCGATTTGGGCAGCATACCCTCGCCCTTCAATTCCTATCTGCTGAATGTCGGCCTGGAGTCGCTTCAGGCGCGTGTGGAGCGCCATTGCGCCAACGCCCAGGTAATGGCGGAATATCTGGCTTCAAAAGACGAAGTGGCGTGGATTAAGTTCCCCGGCCTTCCCGGCGACAAGTACCACGACCTGGCCCTGAAACAGTTCAAGGGAGGCCGCAGCAGCGGTGTGATGTGCTTCGGGATCAAGGGCGGTCGTGAGCGCAGCATCAAGTTTATGGACAACCTCAAACTGATAAACATCGTTACCCATGTGGCCGATGCCGCCAGCTGCGTATTGCACCCCGCCAGCCATACTCACCGTCAGCTCACCGACGAACAGCTTCTGGCCGCAGGCGTACAGCCCGACCTTATCCGCTTCTCAGTTGGCCTGGAGAATACCGACGACCTTATAGCCGATATGGAGCAGGCTTTCGCCGCCATCAAATAATTTGCATTTTTAAAAACTATCATCTAAACTTGCAATTGAAAAGAATACTTATGAAGGACTACAGAACATTTTTCTTTTTTGGATTCTTCTTTGCCTCGCAAAGGGTGAAGCGGTTTGTTCTGTGATTCCGTTCATAGCAAAGTTTTACAAATCCGCTTCACCTTTGGTGAGGCGGTTTTTTTATGTGTAATATGAAAAAAGTAGCAATTCAAGGCATCCGGGGCTCGTTCCATGACATAGCAGCCCATCAGTATTTTGAATCGGAAGAACTGGAAATGGTGTGTTGCGACAACTTTGAAAAGGTGTTCGAAAGTGTCGGCAAAGACCCCTCTACGATTGCCTTTATCGCGATAGAAAATACCATTGCGGGCAGCCTGCTGCACAACTATGAATTGCTTCGCGACAGCGGACTCAGCGTTGTGGGCGAGCACAAGCTTCACATCAGCCACAGTCTGGTATGTCTGCCAGAAGATGATTGGAACACCCTCACAGAGGTTGCCAGCCATCCGGTTGCGCTGATGCAGTGCCGCAACTTCCTTCAAAATCATCCTTCTCTGAAGGTCTTCCAAAGTACCGATACCGCCTCCAGCGCCAAGGCTATTGCCGACGGTCACCTCAAGGGTCATTGCGCCATCTGTCATAAAGACAACGCCGCCGCGCTCGGTCTCAAGGTCCTGGAAGAGGAGATTGAGGACAACAAACACAATTTCACCCGCTTCCTGCTTTGCAGCAACTCCAAACGGGCATCTCATCTGCGGCATATTGAAGATTGCAACAAGGCGTCGCTGGTGTTCACTCTGCCGCACAAGGAGGGCTCACTGAGCCAGGCGCTGAGTGTGCTGAGTTTCTACGACATCAATCTTACAAAGATTCAGTCGCTGCCCATCATCGGAAAGGAATGGGAATATATGTTCTATATCGACGTCGTTTATGATTCACTGACCCGTTTCCGCCAGGGCGTGGCGGCAATTTCACCGCTGACCAGCGAACTGCGTGTGCTTGGAGAATACATAGAAGCAAAAGTGACAAACTGATTTGAGCCATGGCACTTGATCTTGAACCATTGAACTTACCCGGCACAGAAAAAGGCCGGCCGACAGTAATAGCAGGCCCCTGCTCCGCAGAAACCGAAGAGCAGGTAATGACCACCGCGCAGGCGCTCAGAGAAGCCGGATACCGCATTTTCCGGGCGGGAATATGGAAGCCGCGCACAAAACCGGGTGGATTCGAAGGCAACGGCTTAACCGCCCTCCCCTGGTTAAGACGCGTGCACGAAGAATTGGACATGCTCACCGCCACCGAAGTGGCTACGGCGGAGCACGTACGTGCGGCGCTGGACTATGGCGTCGATATCCTATGGATCGGAGCCCGCACGGCGGTGGATCCTTTCGCAGTGCAGTCGGTTGCCAACGCACTTGCGGGAGAAGACATTCCGGTTCTGGTAAAGAATCCGGTAAATCCTGAAATCGATCTGTGGCAAGGAACGCTGGAGCGGGTCAATCTGGCCGGAATAAAGCGCCTGGGCGCCATTCACCGCGGTTTTTCATATTACGAAAAGAATATATACCGGAACCTGCCTATGTGGCATATTCCTGTCGAACTCAAGAAACGGGAACCCGGCCTGCCTATATTCTGCGATCCTAGCCATATCGGAGGCAAGCGGGAACTTGTATCACCGCTATGCCAGCACGCTATGGACTTGGGTATGGACGGTCTGATAGTAGAGAGTCACTGTGATCCTGACAAGGCGTGGAGCGACGCCGCGCAGCAGGTCACACCTGCCGCACTGAAGGAGATTGTGGACCGTCTGGATGTCGTCAGCCTATCTGACTGAGGATAAACTTGCATTTCTCTTCGTTTCCAAGGGTCTTGCCCTTGTCGCAGGAGAGTTTGATGCAGTCGTGCCACTCGCGCAGCTCGGTGATGCGGCCGCGGGTAAGTTTGATAACGATATTTGAGGGCTTGCAGCCGGTTACATCGCAGGTCAGGAATGTCCCGACGCCGTAAGAATCCATCACCCGCCCGTTCACATACTTGTGAATCTCAATGGCGCGGTTTATGTTGAGACCGTTGCTGTAGACCACCTGCTTGCTGGCAGGATCGATTCCCAGCTGTTTGTATTTCGCAATAATGAGTTCAGTCTGCTCCTCTTCGTTGCCGCTGTCCACGCGAAGGCCCTTGTACATCATGGCCATCCGTTTGGAGAGGTTGCTGAAGAACACCTTGTCTCCGAAGCAGTCATACAGATAAATACCATTGTCACCGTCGAACACGTCGGAGAACTTCTTCATCACGTTGAAGTTGCATTCGAAAACGCCGCTGACGTTCTCTTCGAAAGAGATAAGCTGATGCGACATGGTGCCCAGGCACGGCAGGTTATATTTCATAGCCAGCCAAACGTTAGAAGTGCCGGTAAATTTGCCGGGCCACTGCTTTGAATTGTAAACCTCCGCCATTGTGCGGACCACCATTTCCTGATGGTCGAAACTCAAACGGCGGCGGGTACCCATGTCGCCCAGAACAAGTCCGGCGCCGAATATCTGCTCCGATTTTGCGCGGGCGCGCTTCTCTTCCAGAACAGGGTCATAGCGGTCGATGTCGCCGTTCAAAGTGTGCATCAGTTCGGAAATACAACTTAGCAGAGGCATCTCCCACATAATGGTAGAGAACCACTTGCCGCATACGGTGATATGAAGGTGTCCCTCATCGTCCAGGGAAATATGGACCTCGCGGGGTTTGAAGCGGTAGCCGCGCAGATATGTAAAGAACCAAAGTGGCAGCCAGTAACATTTCACCTTCATGTACTCTATTTCATCGTCGGTAATGACCACGTTGGCCATGTAGTTGACCTGTTCCTGAAGCAGATCGGCGAACCCTTTGGGGTAAACCGTATTGTTGCGGTCAATGAACGAGTACTCCACCTCTGCCCTGGGATACTGCCTGAGTACATAGTACTGGCAGGTAAATGTGTAGAGGTCATTGTCGGTAAAATGGGTAATAAGCTGTTTCATATCGCTTTGATATTACATTCCACGTTCTTTCTTGATGGTTTCGTAGGCCTCCTGAACTTTCTTGAACTTTTCCTCGGCCGCCTTCTGGACATCTTCTCCCAGCGTTGCGACTTTGTCGGGATGATATTTCAGGGCCATGCGCTTGTAGGCTTTGCGGACCTCCTCGTCGGTAGCAGTGGGCTCAATTCCAAGCACCTTATATGCAGAATCGGCCTGCTGACGGTACATATTCAGCAACGAGTCGCGGTCGGTATTGCTAAGGCCAATTGCAGATGCTATGGAATCCAGCACGTCCAGTTCCGCCTGGACCATGCCGTCGCATTGGGCCAACTGGACCAGATACTGGAACAACTGCAGCCTCTGCGAGTAGTTCATATACATCTTGATCTGTGCACCGACCTCAAAGATGTTGATGTCCTTGGTCATCAGCTGGCGGACGATACCCTCTGCCTGGGAGGCGGCATCGTCACCAAAATTGGTGCGGATAAAGTTCCTGACGTTCTGCAGTTCGGCGCTGCTAAGCTTGCCGTCGGCCTTTATCACCGCCGTAGCCAGCACCAGCAGGCTCATCATAAAGCTGTTGCGCTGCCCTGTGCGATACTGGTCGCTGGGGGAACTGCCGTCCGTAGTATAACCTCCGCCGGTAGTCCTGCGCCAGGTGGTTCCGTTATTGTCACCGCCTGTAATCTGGGTGCCGCCGAAAATGTCGAACACGGTGCCGGCAAGGAAGCCGATAAGAGCCCCCATCGGGCCGAGAATGGCCCATCCCAGAATACCGTACAGCCACTTCTTAGATCCCATCTATATCGTCTTCGTTAAGCTTTTTGAGTTTCTTGCCGTAGTCCTTGTCGCGGTTGAAATCGAAATCGTCGGTGTCCTTCTCCTCTTCCTGCTGCTCGTTAAAGATAGTTCCGCCGCCGGGCAGGTTGATGGTAGGGATGCTGCCTCCCATATACTTGAAAAGGAAACTTCCGGCCAAAAGGAGCAGAACTATGAAAATCAGACAGCCGCAGCCGGGACGTCTGCACCCCATCTGCTGGGATGAGGTGTTGCGTTTCCGGAGAATATCAAATGGGATCAGGTTGTTTGCCATACTATATGTCCTTTATAAACGCACGACGCTTCTTGTGAACTTCGTGCGGAATGGTATTCCAGAAATTGAGCATCTTGTGGTTGTCTTCCAACTCGCAGTTGGTCTCGGCGTATTTATAACCCTTCTTCTGGAAGACTTCATAGAGTGATGTCACGATGAGCGCGTTGACACCCTTGGCCTGATAATCAGGCCGGATGGCAATCAGCAGGAATTCCAGCGTGTCATCGTGTTTGATGTATAGCGACTTGACCAGATGCCACCACCCGAACGGGAAGAGCTTGCCACGGCTCTTAATGAGGGCCTTCGCGAGCGACGGAATCATTATGGCGCAACCTACCATTTCATTTTTTTCATTGAAGATGAGCGGTATAAGGCTCATGTCGGCGAACGAAATGTAGTCCGCCACATATTTGTCTATCTGCCCGTCGCTGAGTTGTGCAAAGCCGTAAAGGTCGGCATAACATGTATTCAGCAATTTGAAAATATCCTTTGCATAATGTTTTTTGAGATCGCTGGCGTTCCTGGCAAAATAGACTCGGAGGTTGTAGCGCTGTTTTACGATATCGGCCAATTTGCCGTACTTCTCCGGCAAATCCGCTTTGAGTGTCACCAGCATCTCATGCCAGTCTGCACCTTTTTGCAGCCCGTATCGCTCGTAGAACTCAATGTAATAGGGGTAGTTATAGGTGGTAGCCATTGTGGCGATGCGGTCGTAACCCCAAGTCAAGGCACCCTCCCGGTCAAAATCGGTAAAGCCCATCGGCCCCTGAAGTCGATTAAGACCGCGCGCCCTGCCCCACTCGCAAACCGCGTCCAGCAGCGCCTTACACACTTCGTAATCCTCTATGAAATCGATCCATCCGAAACGGACAATCTTCTGTTCCCACTTTTCGTTTACACGGCTGTTAGTCAATGCGACAACTCTTCCGACAACTTTGCCGTCCTTAATGGCCAGCATCGGCTGTGCCTGGGAGAATTCGTATGCGGGGTTTTTCTTGGGATCAAGAGTCGCCTTGACATCAAAAGCGAGCTCCGGAACGTAGTATGGACAATCACGATAGAGGTCAAGCGTAAAGTTGATGAATTGCTTCATCTGTCGCTTGGTCTCTACCGGTACTATATTGATACTCATAATGTATTTCTTCTATATTATGCAAATATAGTAAAAAATACGATAGGCGGGCAGTTACCTCAGCATGAATGACTTGCTCCCTGTTGCTACTTCAACAGTGATGCGCTGCGGCGGATAAAGTCCGATAGGCTTTTCCCCTTCAACAGGCCGGCGGCCAGCAGTGCCAGGTCGGTAA